>Ga0247727_10001616_pt1 | contig 53050 bp, 57 predicted proteins | sample WisWelCaveWW1625_FD_202498 | JGI IMG/M metagenome (GOLD analysis project Ga0247727, IMG submission 202498) | Biofilm microbial communities from Wishing Well Cave, Virginia, United States - WW16-25 | ecosystem: Environmental > Aquatic > Deep subsurface > Groundwater > Cave microbial mat | place... | reverse complement strand
TCAAAATGGCTATCTCTGATTGCTTGGCAGAGATGCCAACCGCTTACAAAGCTGAACTGAGCGCTTTACTGACCTTGCGCTTCCAGACGTTCCAAAAAGCGCAACTTGTAACCGTGTAAGGTATACAAAGGCCTTGGCAAACGCGCCTTCCAGGATTTCTAACTTCTCTATTGAGACGCCTGTCAATGCGCGCATTTGGCGATCATCTCGAATTTCTGGTGCCATGCTTGTTTTCACTCCGGGTAATTTTTCGCTCAAGTGTACTTGATTTACCTATTCGGGAACAACTCTACTGGTAATAGCATTGCTCGCCTTACCAATATGTCCTTTTAATTCACGGCGAGAAATATCCAGCATTGTTACGGCTTTTGAATAACGATTTTCAAGTTCAGTTTCAATTGCTTTAAGACTATGCTCGACTGTTTGAATTTGGGCATTTAACTTTTCCATATCAATTGTTTTTGATGTGGAAAGCACTGTTTGAAAAATGAGAAGGATGTAAGGAAGAAATGTGCTGTAACTTACCACGACTACTTTATGCTTGGAAGTTTCAATATTAACTGATTGGCAAAGTGCATAAACGGCGTCAGACACAACTGCGATACCAAACGGGAAAGTGAGGTTGGGGTCTAAATATTTCTTAACTTCCTTTGCTTTGCCAATGACGATTCCTTCGATTTGCTCACGCAACTTTTTCTGTTCGTCTGGGTCAGTGGAATTACTATATTGTTCCAATAATGTTGTGGCTGTCCATTTGCTGTCAATTGGAAGAATCAGATTATTTGGTAATCGCAGAGCAAATTCGACAGGCTTATTTGCCACTCGAAAATTCTGTACTTTCCATTCTGTTGGAATTTTTGAAAACAATTCATCCACAACTCTTTCACCCGCCGCACCTTTAGAACTACTACCCGCCACAATCATTTCAAGGCGTCGCACAGATTCAGCCGTTTGTTTTTCGGAATCAGACCTAGCCCTGAAATCAGCATTGAGTGATGCTGTTTGTACCCGAACATCTTGAATCGCTTGCGTAAGATTTTGCAAAGGCGTTGATACGTCTACATTGCTACTCGACTTATTGCGAAATTGATTTACCAATACCGCCGCTGTGAGGAGACACAAAAACCCCACAATGGCAATGAGAACGATGAGCAACATTGAATTTGTATCCAAGATTATTCTCCATGAAATTCAACAAGCAACCCAACGGCCAGCATCAGGCGCGGGGCGGTGAATCGAAGACACCTTCAACCTGAGCGCCCGTAGCCCCGTCGCCTGCATGCCGTGTTGGGCGGCGTGGCCGGGCTAAAACTATAGCGAAGTCAAATGGCTCACCAATTTCTCCGGGGCGGACAGGAATGGCGAGTGGCTCGTCTCCATCGAAATGACCTTCTGGCATGGGGTGGCGGTATACATTTTCTTCTGCAAGGTCGGGGTCACGCCTTTATCCTGGGTTGTTTCGATGTACACCCGCACCACCCGGCCAAAATTCTCCTCGCTCAAGTTCAGGGGCGTAGCGACAGGCGCGTTGGGTTCGGGCGTCAAGAGCGCAGTGGCTAACGCCACATCTGCCTCTGAACAGTCTGCATATAATGCGTCGCGGAAGGCTTCGGCTTTGAGCAGATGGTAGCCTTGCTCTTCGTTGACCACCAAATTCGATACGATGAGTGATTCGGTATCGCTGAGGGCCGTTGGCAACATGGCTTCGCCATTCGGAATCAAAAACGCCGCCAGGTAAACTAAGGCCCGGATTTTTTCGGGTCGGTGTTCCGCCGTCTGTGAGATGACAATGCCGCCCCGACTATGGCCTACCAGAATCACAGGCTCCGGTTGAGCGTCCAGAATTTTGCAGACGCTATCCACATAGCTTTGCATAGAGACATCGCGGGCGGCTGTCCAATCACGCCCATGACCGGGCAAGTCCAGAGCAATCGCTTGATGCCCGGCCTGTTCCAGAAGCGGGATGATTTTGTACCAACACCACGCCCCGTGCCATGAGCCATGAATCAATATGTATGTACTCATTGCTTATCTCCTTCAATATGTACGCGCCTATCAGCGAGGGCGTGACCTGGCGGTAAGCCGCCCAACTAGGTGATAAGCGGAATGTACATCAAAATTCTAATGTTCGGTAGGCCTTCCGCTTCTTCCGAACAACGACATCCGGGCATACCGTCTCGCACGCACGCTCAATATAGATCTTCACCGCATCCGTCATCGACATTTTGAATGCGGCCTGTTCATTGAGTGTGTCCGTCAAGATTTCCACATAAACCCGGTAATCGCTCAAATCCGGTCTGAACTGGGGTGATCTGCCAATTCTTCTTACCATTGGCCTCCTTTCCACCATCATGCAAATCCCGCCCATTCCTTTCCCCCCGCAGTCCTACTATACCACATGATACCCCGCTCCGCGCCTTGACTTCCCCCTCCTCCCCACATACAATCCCGCCACAACCTCATACACGGTCATGGATGCCTCGCCCATATGGGCAGGCGGCGGATAAAACCCATCCGCTGGCGAAGACCGGTGCGGCACGCAAACCTTGCGTCCCAAGTCCGGCGCTGTCCCGCAACTGTAAAGATAGTCTGATAGTCCTGTAGTCCATAGTCCTTAGTCCCCAGTCAAGTAGCCCATCACGCTACTCGACGAATTGACCAAACGACGAATTGACGAAGTGACTAAGCGACTACCTCAGCCAGGTCGCCCATCCTGATCGTCGTCTCACATCCTCGTGGAAAAGGAGGTGGAGATACGCCGGACGCACCCGACCCGACTAATCGCCCCCTCCCCTGCCCGCAAAGCAGGGGATTTTGATTCTATAGCCAATCTACCAACAGGAGAACTCCCATGCAGAGAAAACTGCCAAACCTCATCCTCACACTCGCCGCCCTCATCCTGGCCGCCTGTGCCACCGCCTCCACCGCGACGGCGATCCCCACCGAAATCCCCCCCCCAACTTTGACCACCGCCCCGGAGGCGGTTCCGGCCACCATCACCCTCACCGATGGCCGCGGCGCCGAGGTGACCCTCCAGGCTCCCGCGGCCCGTATCATTTCCATGGCCCCCTCCAACACCGAACTGCTCTTTGCCGTCGGCGCGGGCGCGCAAATTGTCGGGCGCGACTCCTTCTCCGACTTTCCCGCTGACGCCCTCAATATCACCGATATTGGCGGCGGCTGGGGCGAACTCGACCTCGAGACCATCCTCACCCTCGAAGCCGACCTCGTCCTCTCGGCGGACATCATCGCCCCGGAGCAGAACCAGGCCCTCGAAGACCTCGGCCTCACTGTTTTCGTTCTCCCCAACCCGGTGGATTTTGACGGCCTCTACCAGAATATGGAAACCGTGGCCGCCCTTACTGGCCGCACCGCAGAAGCCGCCGTCGCCATTGACGCCCTCAAACTGCGCGTGGAGGCCGCCCTTCAAACCGTCAGCGCCGCCGAAACCACCCCGCTCGTCTTCTACCAGTTGGACAGCACCGACCCCGCCGCTCCCTGGACTTCGGGGCCGGGTACCTTTATCGATACGCTGATCACCCTGGCGGGTGGGCGCAATGTGGGGAGTGTGCTGGACGGCGCGTGGGTCCAGATCAGCTCCGAGGCGTTGATCGCCCAAAACCCGGATGTCATCCTGATGGGGGACGCCATTTATAGCGGGCTGACCCCGGAAGATGTCGCCGCCCGTCCCGGCTGGGACATCATTGCCGCCGTCCAGAACGGGCGTGTCTTTGCCTTTGACGACAACCTCGTCAGCCGGCCCGGCCCTCGCCTCGTGGACGGCCTCGAAACGCTGGCCCGCCTCCTCCATCCTGAGTTGTTTGAGTGACGGAATAATGAAGAAGCCAGGAATCCAGGAACGGTTCCCATTTTCTGTTTGTTTTCCTGCCTTCCTAGCTACCTCATAAAAATTTATGAATATCAAAAACCGCCCCTACCTGTGGAGCATCCTCCTCCTGATGGCCGCGCTGATCCTCAGCGTGGCCATCGGGGCGGTCTTCATCCCGCCGGGGACGGTACTGCGTATGCTGGTCAGCCGCCTCCCGGGGGTCGTGATCATTCCCGATTGGGCCGCGGCCTATTCAGCCATCCTGTTTGAAGTCCGGCTCCCGCACGCCCTCCTCATCCTTCTCACCGGCGCGGCGCTGGGCGGCAGCGGGGCCGCCTACCAGGGGCTTTTCCGCAACCCGCTGGCCGACCCATACCTGATCGGCGTGGCCTCCGGGGCCGGGCTGGGGGCCATCATCGCGTTGACCGCCAACTGGCCGGGCACACTCGCCGGCTGGTACGCTGTGCCGGGCGCGGCCTTCATCGGCGGTCTGCTCACCGTCCTGATCGTCTACGCGCTCGCGCAGACCGGCCCATCCATGCCCACGGCCACGCTCATCCTGGCGGGCGTGGCGATCAGCGCCTTTGCCAGCGCACTTACCTCCTTTCTCATGCTCCGCTCGCAGGACGAGTTGCGGCGCGCCATCGCCTGGCTGCTGGGCGGCTCCGCCGTGGCCGGGTGGGAACCCGTACTCGCCATGCTTCCTTATATTGCCGTCGGGATGGCCGGTCTCGTGCTCTCCGGGCATGCGCTCAACGTCCTCCAGTTTGGCGAGGAGCAGGCGCAGCAATTGGGGCTGAACGTGCGCCGCGCGAAAAATCTCATCATCATCGGCGCGTCGCTGACCACCGCGGCCGCCGTCGCCTTCTCCGGGATTATCGGGTTTGTCGGGCTGGTTGCCCCGCATGTCGTGCGCTTCATCTGGGGGGAGGATTACCGCCGCCTGATCCCACTGGCCGCGTTGGGCGGGGCAAGCGCCCTCCTGCTCGCCGACGTGCTGGCCCGCACCGTGCTGGCCCCGCAGGCGCTCCCGGTCGGGATCGTGACCGCGCTGGCCGGGGTGCCTTTCTTCCTCTGGATTTTGCGCCGCGCCCGGCGGCAGGTGTACTGGTAATGCTGACCATTAATGGCCTGACCGCCGGCTATGGCGGCCAACCAGTGATCCGGGATATTTCCTTCTCCGTGGGGGCGGGGGAAATTTTAGGGTTGATCGGGCCTAATGGGGCCGGGAAATCCACGTTGATTAAAGCCATTTCCGGGGTGCTGGCGCCCTTTCAGGGGGACGTGACCCTCGCGGGTGAGTCCATTTCCCATTGGGGGGTCACAGAACGCGCCCGCGGGGTGGCGGTGGTCCCCCAGGGGGGGTATCTGCCCAAGGCGTTCACCGTTTCCCAAACCGTACTCCTCGGGCGGACGCCGTACCTCGGGTGGCTGGGCCGTCCCCGGGAAGCGGATCAGCAAGCCGTACAGACGGTGCTGGCGCAAACCGATCTGGTTGGCCTGGCTGGCCGCCCGGTGGGAGAGCTTTCCGGCGGGGAGCAGCAGCGGGTGCTGCTGGCGCGCGCGCTGGCGCAGGCCGCGCCTGTGCTCCTGCTGGACGAACCCACCACGTACCTTGATCTGCGCCACCAGACCGACATTTTGCGGATCGTGAAGATACTGGCGAAGGAGAGGGGGCTGGCCGTGCTGATGGCCGTCCACGATTTGAACCTGGCCGGGCGGTATGCCGATAGGGTGGCCCTGCTGGCCGGTGGGGAGGTGCGGGCGCTGGGCGTGCCGGGCGAAGTGTTAACCGCTGAAAATTTGGCGGCGGTCTATGGGATGGAGGTGCAGGTGATGGTGCATCCGCTCAATGGCGCACCGATGGTTTTGCCAAACTGATTGCAAGTGAAATTTCTTCGCTGGTATAATTTTTCCGGAACTGTGCGAAATCATTGAACCTTTTGGTTGTTCACCAGTAATATCAGCAGAACATGAGCAATTCGTCGAAAGTTTTCCTCAAAGAACCAACTAAAGTCGGCGAATTGCCTTGCATTCCGGGCGCATTTTACCCAATATCAAAAAGGAGTACGCAGTGGCTACCTACTTAATTCGTCGTTTTTTTCAAATGATTATCGTGGTTTTTCTCTCCACCCTCGCGATTTATATTCTTTTGAACGTTGCGCCGGGCGGCCCGCTTTCAGGCATTCGTTTGAATGCAGACGTCAAGACGCGCGTGAGTGACGCCGATATTGCCCGCCTGAAGGCGTACCTGGGGCTGGATAAACCGCTGGCCCTGCGCTACACCACCTGGATGTTGGGCACGGATTGGATGGGCGCCAACTGGATGTATGTGGGGCTGGGCCGGTTTGAACAGGCCCGCTTGAACAAGAATGGCGATCCAGTTGTGACGACGGATCGCACCACGGGCGAAACCACCGTTGAAACGGAAACTTTCCGCTTCTGGGTGGATCCGGGCACGGCGCTGTATAACCCTGGCTACGAACTGTGGGTATGGGGTGCTGCCAATGGTGAGGAAGAGGTCAAGGTCGTAGTCGAGACGACAACTGGCAATGAGATCACTTACGAGACCCTGCCCGTGTTTATTGCCGACACCGTGCGGGTCAAGCCGCCTGCTTCGGAAGCCGAGCCGAAAGACCTGGCCACCAAGGGTGTGGTTCTCTCGCAGGAAGGCAACCTGGTGGTCATCCAGGATTTGAACGGCAATAAATACGCGGTCCGGCATACAGACGCCACGCAATTTATCTTCCCGAATGGTGAGGCCCCGGCCCGCCCGGAGGATGGCACCTGGGTCAATATTTCCTGGCTGACTGGCGCTGATGGCTTGCTGGCAGGCTGGGCCGGCTATCACGGCGACCCGAATGGGAATGGTTCCTTTGGGGTGGCGCGGCTGGACTTTGGCAAATCCTGGCGCATGTCACCCGGCCAGCCCGTCAGCGGCCTGATTATGAGCCGGTTGGGGAACACGCTGGTCTTGATGTCCCTGGCTACGGTGCTTTCCATTGTCATCGGCATTCCGATTGGCATTTATTCCGCAGTCCATCAATATAGCCGGACGGATTATGCGGTCACGACCTTCTCGTTCTTTGGTTCGGCCATGCCTGTATTCTGGTTTGGGCTGATGATGATCCTGCTCTTCTCATATATGTTCAAACAATGGAACCTCCCGTTCCTGCCGACTGGCAACGTGACCTCCGTGCGTATCGAGGCGGATGGCAGTTTGCTGGCCGCCCTGGGAGCAGTGCCGGGCAGCCTGGTGGACCGGATGGTCCACTTGATCATGCCCACTGCGGTCTTGAGCCTGCTTTACCTGGCCGGGTGGAGCCGCTATGCACGCTCATCCATGTTGGAGGTGTTGCGGCAGGATTATGTGCGCACCGCCCGCGCCAAAGGTCTTGTGGAGCGCTTCGTTATCATGCGGCATGCCCTGCGCAATGCGCTCATCCCGATTGTGACCATCCTCGTGTTCGACATCGCCGGTATCTTCAGCGGGGCGACAATTACGGAGACGATCTTCGGCTATCCGGGCATGGGCAGCATGTATTTCCAGGCGCTTGGTACCAACGACTGGCCGGTGGTGATGGCGTTCCTGTTAATTACTGCCATCCTGGTCGTGATCGCCACCCTGGTGCGTGATGTCCTGTACACGATTGTGGACCCCCGCATTCGCTTTAGCTAACATTCTAGAGCAGGGTGGCGGATCTCCGCCACCCTGCTTTTTGCATATTTGAAGAAAGGAGATTATTGAGATGGCTGTTGCTGAATTTGAACTCGAAGGCGAAAAACTACTAACGATTGAAGAAGAAAGCCAATGGTCCATTGTATGGAAGCGCTTCCGAAAACATCGACTGGCAGTAGCCGGTTCGATCTTGCTCATCATTGTGGCTGTTGCCTGTTTTGCGGCTCCGCTGGTTGCGCCCTATGACCCGCTGGAACTCATTAAAGCTGAAAATGGGCAGATCCTGAGAAATGATGCTCCCTCCACCACGCACCTGATGGGCACCGACAATATTGGCCGTGATGTATTCAGCCGCTTACTTTATGCCGGGCGCATCTCGTTGTCCGTGGCGTTTATTGTTGTGGCAGTCAGCCTGATCATCGGTGTATTGGTTGGCGGTATTTCCGGTTATTATGGCGGCTTTTTGGACGACATCATCCAAAGGTTCGTGGAGTTTCTGATCACACTCCCGCTCCTGCCGCTTTTGCTGGCATTCTCGGCGCTCATGCGGGATGTCACAGTTCCGGGGCTTCCCCGCGAGTGGAGCAGCGCGGTCATCATCTCCATCATCCTGATCGTCTTTGGCTGGATGAGCTATACCATCCTTGTCCGTGGTATGGTCCTCTCACTGCGGAATCAGGAATTTGCCGAGGCGGCGCGGGCACTCGGGATGGGCGACGCCGGGATCATTATCCGCCACATGATCCCCAATTCACTCGCCCCCATTATCGTTTCGGCCACGCTGGGGCTGGGAGGTGTTATCATCCTCGAATCCGCCCTGTCCTTCCTCGGTTTTGGCATCCAGTTGCCGATCCCCACTTGGGGCAACATGTTGAACGAATACCAAAATGATATGTGGACCCAACCGGCCAAAGTCTTTTACCCGGGCCTGGTCATCTTTATCTGCACACTGGCGTTCAACTACGTTGGCGATGGCTTGCGGGATGCCCTCGATCCCCGGTTGAAGAAATAAGCACGCCGCCAAAATCAATGGCTGTAACCATCCCGCCGATCACCCGGCGCGATGCCTTGAAACTGCTCTCATTGGGAGGCGGGGCTTGGATACTGGTTGCCTGCAATGCGGTTGAACCGACTGCCGCGCCGGCAACCCCTGTCCCGGCAACGCCCCAGCCAACCGGGGTGGATGAGTCGGCGCATGTCGCCGGGCTTGAACAAACCCAGGAAGCACAACTTACCGCCCTGCCTGAAATTCGAGGATTGAAAGACCTCCCCGATGATTTCATGGCAGGGCGTTTGACTCCCCTCGATGATTTTTACGTCCAAAATTCCAATGGGACCGCCAGCCTGGACCCGCTCCAATGGCGTTTGAGTCTCAACGGGATGTTCGATGCACCCGCCGAGATTTCCCTGAGCGAACTCAAGCGCTACCCGGCCTTCGAGGGGATGCGCACCCTCGAGTGTATCGGCAACCCGGTGGGGGGCACACTCATCGGCAATACCACCTGGAAGGGGACCTCCCTGGCGGCGCTCCTCAAGGAAAAGGGCCTCCAGCCCGGGGCCAATTACATTCTATTCCTCTCCGAAGATGGGTATGAAACCAGCGTCCCGGTTGCCTTGGCGCTGGATGAGCGCAGCCTGCTGGTCTATGAAATGGACGACCAGGCGCTTACCATCAGCCACGGCTTTCCGGTGCGGGTGTTATTGCCAGGTGTCTACGGCCAGAAACAACCGAAATGGGTGGTCTCAATCCGGGCTGCGGACAGGGACAAACTTGGTTTGTGGGAAAAAAAGGGGTGGTCCAACGAGGCCACGATTCGGGTTAATTCCCGCATCGAAACGCCCAAACTTCGACAGACCCTGCCCGCTGGGGTCCCGTTTCATCTTACCGGGATTGCCCTCTCGGATTACTCCGGTATCCAGTCCGTGGAAGTCAGTATTGATGATGGAATAACCTGGGTGCCTGCGGAGCTGTTTCCAGGGCCGGACAACGGCGTGTGGACGCTGTGGCATTGGTTGTGGGCAGACCCCCAGCCGGGGAAATACGTCGTCATTGCACGGGCGATGGATGGGAACGGAGTGGCACAGACCGCCAGCGGGACTTTTGGGGTCTTGGACAACGTGTTCCCCAATGGGTCCAGCCTGATGCACAATCTCTCCATTACCGTGGTTTAGAAAGTGCCAAGGATTTTTGGATCGACAGTCAAAAAGATAGGTTACAATAATGCCGATCCCATTATCCAGCTTCAAATTGAAATTCATCAAACATATTGGCAGTTTTACAACTTGCCGGTTACAGGAAAAAGCGGCACAATACAGGCTTGTAAATCATGTATTGTCCAATGCCCGGCGAGTCTTAAAGTAAAGAATTGAATCTCACCTGAAGAGGTAGCGTGTGGCAAATCAAAACTCACAACCACTCCTGGATGTAAAAAACCTGAAAACATATTTTTTTACCGAAGATGGCATTGTCAAAGCCGTTGATGGTATTGATTTTTATGTTGCCCCCGGCGAAGTGCTGGGTTTGGTGGGTGAATCCGGCTGTGGAAAAAGCGTTACCTCGCTCTCCATTATGCGGCTGGTGGGCATCCCCGGCCAGATTGTGGAAGGGGAAATCACCTTTGAGGGTCGGAAAATTCTGGAACTCTCCGAATCAGAAATGGTGGAGATGCGCGGTAATCGCATGTCCATGATCTTCCAGCAACCGCAAACCAGCCTGAACCCGGTATTCAAAGTGGGAGATCAGGTGGCGGAGGTGCTGCAAATCCACCGCGATATGGGCAAGGAAGAGTCCTGGGAGAAGGCGGTTGAATTACTCCGCCTCGTCGGTATCCCCGACCCTGAGCGCAAAGCGCATGCTTACCCTCACGAAATGTCAGGCGGCCAGGCCCAGCGTGTCATGATTGCCATGGCCCTTGCCCTTAACCCCCAATTGCTGATTGCCGATGAACCGACCACCGCGCTGGACGTTACCATCCAGGCCCAGATCCTGGATTTGATGCGCGACCTGAGCGAACGCATGGGCACCTCGGTCATCCTGATTACGCATGATCTTGGGGTGGTTGCCGAAATGGCGGATCGCGTGGCTGTCATGTATGCCGGCCGAATTGTCGAAGAATCCGACGTGCGCATGACCTTCGCCGAACCGCTGCACCCCTATACGCAAGGCCTCATTGGCTCCATCCCGGTTCTCGGAGTGGTTAAAGATCGGTTGGAAGTGATTCCTGGCGGCGTCCCCAACCTGGTGAACCTGCCTCCTGGTTGTCGCTTTGCCCCCCGTTGCAAGGCTCGCGTGGAACACGGCTTAACCATTTGCAAGACACAGGAACCGGATCTTGTCCTGGCGCGGCCAAACCACAAAGTACGCTGCTGGTTATATCAAGATTATGAAGGGCATCAGGCTCCCCTGAAATAAACCTGTTCAAATATCGCAATTAAGAGGCATTTGATGGCTGATTCTACATCGACAAGTTCATTTGATAAAACCCAGCGCTTTGTCAGCGTTAATAACCTCGTCAAATATTTCCCGGTCAGGGGCGGGCTGATGCAGCGCGTGGTGGCCTGGGTTCAAGCTGTTGACGATGTGAGTTTTCACGTGAATAGAGGTGAAACGCTCGGACTCGTGGGTGAATCCGGCTGTGGCAAAACCACGGTTGGGCGCACCATGCTCCGGTTGCTGGAACCCACCAGCGGCTCCGTGATTATAGACGACACCGATTTATTCAAGCTGAACCGCCGGGAAATGAAAACCATGCGGCGCAACATGCAAATCATTTTCCAGGACCCCTATGCATCGCTTGACCCCCGTATGCCCATCGGCGAGTCGATTGCTGAAGGTCTCAAGATCCATAAAATTGGAACGCCCAAAGAGCGCTTTGATATTGTCATCAACATGTTGCGCAAGGTCGGCCTCGAAGATTATCATGCACGCCGGTATCCGCACGAATTCTCCGGCGGCCAGCGCCAGCGTATCGGGATTGCCCGTGCCCTCGCGCTCCAGCCGAATTTCATCGTTTGCGACGAACCGGTCTCCGCCCTCGATGTGTCCATCCAGTCCCAAGTGCTCAATATTCTGGCAGACCTCCAGGACGAGATGGGCCTCACTTATTTGTTTATTGCCCACAACCTTTCTGTCGTGGAGCACATTTGCGACCGCGTGGCGGTGATGTATCTCGGCAAAGTGGTCGAAATGGCGCCGCGGGATGAAATGTTCAGCAACCCGCTGCACCCTTATACCCAGGCGCTCATGTCCGCCATTCCCATGCCGGACCCGACCCTCAAACGGGAACGCATCATCCTCAAGGGCGATGTCCCCAGCCCGTTGAACCCGCCAAGCGGCTGCCGCTTTCATCCCCGGTGCCCGGTGGTCATGGACCGGTGCTCGGTGGACGAACCGGTCTTCCGCGAAGCCGTGCCCAGCCATTGGGTTGCCTGCTGGCGGGTTGAGTAACCTTTTACCATCCATCCGATAACTTGTCGCAAAGGATACTGCTCACTATAATTGGAGCAGTATCTTTTTAAGTAAATGCCGGGAAATATTCCAGACTCACTGGTTGCGAACCGGGGCATTTACCAACCACCTGATTTGCCAAACCGTGATGCCATTTTCCGTCCTGATCGCCGATGACCAAAGAGAAGTAATTCGAGCCCTTAAATCCGGTCTTGAAACGCTCACGGAGGATGTCGTTGTTTGGGGGGTCATGTCGGGCGAAGAGGCCCTGCTTGAAGCCCGCTTTAAGCGCATCGATTTATTGATTTCCAATGTACGCCTGCCCGGTATGACGGGTTTTGAGCTGGTGCAGAGAATCAGGATGGCAAACCCTGAGCTAAAGACCATCCTGCTCGCGGCCGCCACCAGCCAGGAAATCCGGCGCGAGGTTGAAAAAGCAGGCGCCGATACTTTTTACGTCAAGCCGATTAACCAGGCCGACTTTCTGGATACTTGCGAAAGACTGATGGGACTGACGAAACCGGGGGCAATGACCCCGGCGGGGGTAATCCCCCCACAAGGGGTGGTGGCCCCAACCCCGGAAACGGGTACCCCGGGGAAGGGCGTATCTGAACGGTTGTTATCCCTCCGGCAAAATCTCGGAGCGCTTTCCGTAATCCTGCTTAGCGATAATGGGCAGGTGGTCGTACGGGCCGGGGACCTCCCGGAGCCGGGCATCGAGACGATGCTGATCCCCTCCCTGATGGCGGCATTCAGCACCGGCCAGAAAATTTCCCAATTCTTGCGAAAATCCTCGCCACAGAATTTCCAAATTTATCACGGCGCAGTTTACGACCTCGTCTTCTCGCCCATCGGCAACACCTACGCCCTGCTCACCATCACCAACGGGGATTTGCTCGGCATAAACCTTGGCTCAATCATTGAGAAGATCCGGCTGGCGATCTCGGAGTTGTCCACCACGCTGGAGCGCATGGGCGTCTCGCTCACGACGGATGAGAACATCCAGGTGCTGCCATTCCTGACCGAGGTGGATACGCTCACCGAGATGGCCGCCGAGGAAGTGGACCCCGACCTGGAAGCCCTGCTGAACCTCGAAACCGGCCCGCAAATGGCCGGGGATTTGGATCAGTTCTGGGAAGCCACAGATGACCAATCCGGCGCGGGCAACCTCAACGCTGATGCCCTTTCCTACGAGCAGGCGCTCCAACTGGGCCTCGCGCCGGAGGATGAGTGAGCCGCCGCGCCGGGCAAACCCCCGCAAATTAATTTATGATACAATGCGGCGGCCCTGAAACAGGGTACGTTGGGGCGTGGTGCAATGGCAGCACAGCGGCCTTTGGAGCCGTGAATCTTGGTTCGAGTCCAGGCGCCCCAGTCTTGTGTACAATCGGATGAACTCCGTTTCTGAAGTAGACCTGATTAATATCCCCACCGCCAAATCACGAGTTGATCAGAATTTCACGATGGCTCGTGATTTTTGATTTAAATCCATGATTACCCGATCCCTCATCCTGGCCGCGGGCAAGGGAACCCGCATGAACTCCGACCTGCCGAAGGTGCTCCACCCCCTGCGCGGGCGTCCGATGATCCTCTATGCGATCGAGGCCGCCAGCGCCGCCACCGGTCATCCACCCATCCTCGTGATCGGCCACGGAGCGGAACAGGTGCGGGCCGCCGGGCTTGCCCTGAGCCGCGGGCTGAGCCTGTCGAAGCCCGAAGCCGAAGGGGGCCGCGTACCCCAATACGTGTACCAGGCCCAACAACTGGGCACCGGCCACGCCGTCCGCCAGGCGGAGGAACTCCTCTGCGGGCAAACCGACCTCGTCCTGATCACCAGCGGGGACATGCCCCTTTTCCGGGCGGAGACCCTCCGCGAGTTGATCCTGCTCCAGGAGGGGAATACCGGCCCCCTGTCGATCATCACCGTCATCGCCGATGACCCCCGCGGTTTTGGCCGCATCGTCCGCGACGCGGCCGGCCGGGTGCAGGCCATCGTGGAAGAAGCGGACGCCTCCCCGGCACAGCGCGCCATCCGCGAACTCAACGTCGGGGCCTACTGCGTGTCCGATGCCTGGCTCTGGCGTGCCCTGCGGGAAATTCGCGTCTCGCCCAAAGGCGAGTACTACCTGACCGACCTGGTGGGTATTGCCGTCCAGCAAGGCCAGCCCATCCAGACCCTGGAGATGGCCGAACCTGGCGGGGCCATCGGCATCAACACGCCTCAGCATCTGGCTGAGGCCGAACAAATCCTGGCCCACCGCCTGGGCAGCCCGGCTTAGGATTGCGAATCAAATTACTTGCCAGCTTCTGCTCATGGGAACTCATAGAATTTCCCATGAGTTCCAGGCATATCAATCGCAGGTTTATTAAATCCTCATTCCATAACATTTCAGCCCGCTGGCAATACAGCTCGAATCATCGTGATTGAACTACCACCCCAGGTTTTCCTGCTCACCCTCCTGCTGTTACTCAATATCGCCGTTGCGGCTGCCAAGTTCAGCTACATCAATTCCCGCCCCGAGAGATTGCGCGCCGGAAACACGGTCAACAGCCTGGCTGCCCTCAAACTGCTGGAAAACCGCAACGGGCTGATCCTCAACCTGCAAACCAGCCACGTGATCCTGCGTATGCTCATCGCCGGGATGATTGCCTCGCTTGCCTGGGTCATGGCTTCGCCAGGCAACTTCATCCTGGTCTCCTCATTGGCCATCCTGCTGAGCGGGGCCGTGATTGCGGTGATGGAGCAATGGCTCGAAATCCAGATCATCCCGCGCCCAGAGCGTTGGGCCGTGCGCCTGCTGGCTTTTACCCGGCTCTGGCTCGTGCTGCTCTCCCCGATCCTCTTTTTCCCCCGGCTCATCTCCCAACTTTTATTTCGCCAGCCCCAGAAGTTGTACCGCGTCACCGAGGAGGAACTTGGCCTCATCCTCGACGCTGGGGAGCGCGCCGGTGTTTTGGAGGTGGACGAGCGCGCCATGATCGACTCCATCTTCCAGTTTCGGGACACCCTGGCCCGTGAGATCATGATCCCCAGGATTGATCTCCTCTCCTTAAGTTTTGACACACCTATTCTGGCCGCCATCGATGCCATGCTCGAAAGCGGTTACTCGCGCGTCCCCGTCTACAGGGGGACAGTGGATCATGTTGTGGGCGTCCTCTACGTCAAGGACTTGCTGAGGCTCTATCGGGCGGGAGACCATGACGGGACCATTGAGGGCAGATTACGGCCTCCTTATTTTATCCCCGAGACCAAAAAGGTCGGCGATCTCCTCTCCGAAATGCAACGCGAGCGCATCCACATTGCCATCGTCGTGGACGAATACGGCGGCATCGCTGGCATCGTTACGCTGGAAGACATCGTTGAGGAGATCGTTGGAGAAATCCAGGATGAGCATGACGACGCAGAGGAAGAACTTAGCGAGAAGATTAGCGAGGACGAGTACCTGTTCCTGGGGAAAATCGATATCGATGAGTTCAACGAGATCATGGGGACAGACATTTCCAGGGATGATGCCGATACCCTGGGGGGCATCCTGTTCAGCCGCTTTGGCCGCATCCCAAAATCGGGCGACACGATTTCGACTGATGATATACTTCTGACCGCTGAGCAAGTTACCGGCCGCCGTATTCGAAAAGTCCGCGTCCGGCGCAGCCAATCCAGCCTCAGCCCCGAACAAGCCGCCTCCCATGCTGACAATTGAACATAAAGCCGAACTCATCCGGGCCGCCATCCAGGCCCGCAGCGCGGCGTATGCTCCCTACTCGCATTACATGGTTGGCGCGGCCCTGTACACCAGTAACGGAGAGACCTTTACGGGGGCCAACATCGAAAATGCCGCCTACCCGGCTACGATTTGCGCCGAGCGTGTGGCGGTATTCAAGGCAGTTTCCGAGGGCCACACCGACCTGGCCGCCATCGCCGTCGTTACCCGCAATGGCGGTATGCCCTGCGGTTCCTGCCGCCAGGTTCTCGCAGAGTTCGGCCTGCAAACCCTCGTCATCGTGGCCGACGAAACCGGAAAAATCCTGCTGGAAGCCTCGCTGAGCGACCTGCTCCCATACTCTTTTGGCCCCCGCGATTTGGCCTGACCCCGGCAGCGGCTCCCCACTTCATGCGCATCCTCGTCATTTCAGACATCCACGGAAACCTGACCGCCCTGGAGACGGTTCTGGCCCATGCGGGCGAATATGACGTGGCCTGGTGCCTGGGCGATCTCGTTGGCTATGGGCCGGATCCCAATGAATGCGTCGAGCGTGTGCAGGCGCTAAAAAATGTGGTTTGCATCCTCGGCAATCATGATGCCGCCGTCAACAGCCAGATGGATACGTCCACCTTCAACCCGGAGGCCCGCATCTCCATTCACTGGACGCAAGCTCACCTGACCCCGGCGAATATCGAGTTCCTCGCGCACCTCCCCAACCGCTCCTTTCAGGACGAGGTCACGCTTGTGCATGGCTCGCCCCGCAGCCCAACCTATGAGTACCTGCTAGACACCTACCTCGCCACCATCAACTTCTCCTATTTTGAAAGCCCGTACTGTTTTGTCGGGCACACGCACCTGCCGGTGCAATACCTGCTCAAAAATGGCCGCGGCTACGCTGATCTGCTTGTCCCCCGTGAAAATGAAATCGTGGAGATTCAATCCCGCTCGATCCTGAACCCGGGTTCAGTGGGCCAGCCGCGAGACCGGGATGCGCGCGCCGCCTATGCCCTCTTTGACCCCGATAAAAAAACCTGGGAATACCGGCGCGTGGCGTATGACATCGCCGCCGTACAGGCCCGCATGCGCGCCGCCAACCTGCCTGACCGTCATATCCAGCGCATCGCCGCCGGCTGGTGATCATTAACGCTGGCGAAGAAAAACGCGCTGCATCCCCTTCGGCGGAACGATTTCAGAGGGCAGGCCGTTCAACAGGAAATCCCCCACCCCCATCAGGAGAAACCCCAATGAAAAAAATCATCCTTACCCTTTTAATCCTTGCCACCCTTGTGGCAGCCTGTGGTGCCGCGGCGTCCCCGCAGGTATATTCCTATGGCGACTCAGGTGTTTCGCAAAATTATGGCGGTGCTCCCGCCGGAGCGGACTACCGGGCCTTCGCCCCCGAAGAAGTCGCCTACGATACCGGTAAAGTCTATGACACGGTTGCCACCAGCGGCGAGAGCGACGGAAGCAACGCCGGCGTTGACCGTATCATCATCAAAAACGGCTCCCTCTCCATTGCCGTCCAGGACCCGGTCGCCAATATGGCAACCGTGCTCAAACTGGCGGAAGATATGGGCGGTTTCGTCGTGTCATCCAATCTCTACTATTACACGCTCGAAAGCGGCGTGGAAGTCCCGCAGGCCAACGTCACCATCCGCGTCCCGGCTGAGCGTTTTGAAGAGGCCGTCGCAACCATCAAATCCGGCGCGGGCGAAGTCCTCTCCGAAAACATCACCGGGCAGGATGTCACCCAGCAATATACCGACCTGCAATCCCGCCTGCGCAACCTCGAAGCCGCCGAAGTCCAGCTACAGTCCATCATGGACGAAGCCACCAAAACCGAAGATGTACTGACCGTCTATAACCAACTCGTCTACACCCGCGAGCAGATCGAAGTCATCAAGGGCCAAATCAAATATTTTGAAGAATCCGCCGACTTCTCCGCCATCACCGTGGATATCATCGCCGAAGCCGCCACCCAGTCGCTCACCATTGGCGGGTGGAAACCTGTCGGGGTTGCCAAGGAAGCCATCCAGGCCCTCATCAATGCCCTCAAGGGCATTGCCGATGCGGTCATCTGGCTGGCCCTCTTCGTCTTGCCCGTCTTGATCGTCCTATACCTGCCCTTCCGGCTGATCATGGGTGGCATCAAGAAAATGCGCTCCCGCAAACAGAAGGACACTGCACCCTCCACGGGCCCCTAACCGGGTTCACCGGGGGATGTGACCCCCAAAAATTATCGCATCCCATTGTAGGGGCGGGGTTACCCCGCCCCTACGCTGTTAATTTCACGGGGCGAAATAATTCCCTGTCGAATGCCCCCACCCTATCCTCCCCCAATTCAATCAACACGCCTTCCACTTCCCCCGCATCGGCGCGCAATTGGGCCACATCCACGCCGCGGCACACGTCCGGCAGGGGGGCAAACCACTGGCGCACGCGCAGGAACATCTTGACCGCGCCCCGGTAATTCCCGCGCTCAATCTGCAAATAGGCCACGGCCACCTGCAAGATCGCCCGGTACAACTCCTTCGCCGCGCTTTCATCCTCGTTCCAGGCGTGTTCAAGCGCTTCGTGTGCTTCGAAATATTCTCCCCGGTTAAACAACTCGATTCCTTCAAGCGCCAGCGCGGATAGGGGCTGGGCACAGGCACCTTCGATGGCGGCAGTATCCGGGATGCGGATATGTTTCTGGAGCAGGTGGGGCATACGGTTGGCAAAAATATTCCGCGAGAATACTGCATCCGCCCCGGCTTCACGGGCTTTTTCGAGGGTGGGCAGGTCTTCGTGCTGGCCAAAGGCGATGATGGGGATGCGCCGGGTGGCGGGGGCGCTTTTGAGGCGGGCGATCCATTGGGCCCAGGGGATGTTTTGGGCGGAGAGGTCGAAGATGATCAGCCCCGGGAGGCGCGCGCTGACCATTTGGATCAAGTCCCCTTGTGAACCCAGCAGAGCCTCGGCGGGGTTCTCCTCCCTGCCGGCCTCCTGATCCCCGCGTTCGATGATCTCGATTTCATACCCCAAATTGCCCGCCGCGCTTTCGATGCGCATGGAAAAATAAAGATCGGGGACGTAGGCGAGGAGGAGGGGTTTCATTTGCGCAGGGGGCGGCGGTAGACCGCGGTGAGTTCCGGCGCGGCGAGGAGGGGTTTATCGTTGAATGGAGCGGTGGGGCATATTGCGTATTGCTTATTCCGTATTGGTGCAGACAACTTGAATTCGCATTACGCAATACGGAAAACGCAATCGCCTCACCCCCGCCACTGCCCGCGCTCCCGCAGCCGCACAAAGCCCTCAATCACGGCCAGCCCGCCCGCCAGTAATAGCGCAATCGCAAACGTGACGAGACCGCCAATTTGCAGCCAGGCAAGCGTGGAGGCATACACGCCCACCCAAACCGACTGCCGGGTGATCACGTTTTGCGTGGCCGGGATACTGCCGGGGAAGCGGATGTTGAGGTAAGCGACAGCCGGGAGTGCGCTCCCTGTAATCGCCAGGAACCAAGCCAGGAAGAAGAGCCAGCCGGTGGGGACGGTGGGGACGGTATAGATGACCAGCCAGGCGACACCCACCCAGCCCAGCCCGCCAAGTAACACGGCGGCGGGGACGAATTTGATCACGGGAGGGGAGAAGGGGGGAGCCACAGGTTGGATTGTATCAATTTTTGCCGCGGATTTCCTCATGGAAAAGATGCCTCCGGGAAACGCTGGGAGCACTCACATGTTGTAGATTCGTACTGCTCAGCCAGGATGCCCTGTACTCCATCGCCGGTGGATCAATCCACCGGCTGAGGCCGTGAAGCCCGCTGAAGCGGGCTGGCAATCGGTTATTAGCCGTCTTCAGACGGCTTCATAACCCTGGCCGGGGGTTTCAACCCCTGGCGGAGGCGGATAGCTGAGCATTTACGTTGATTCTACATAATCTGAGTGCACCCGAAACGCCCGCTGGATACCGCCGGATGCCCGAATGTGGTACGATGAAACCAGCAGGGCGGCCATACCAAAAAGCCCTGCCCACACGGAGTACCTGATGAACCCCACACCAACCCACCCCGAACGCACCTGGACACTCGCCCTGATCCTGGGCCTTGTCCTTACCTTCCTCCTTCTCTCCACCACCAAGGCCACCGCGGCCAGCGCGCCGCTCTTCTTCCCCGTCGATCCCCTCCCCGAAGACAACCTGATCACCAACCCGTGGTTCCGCAACCCGGAAAACCCCCGCAAGGCCAGCCTCGTTGGCTGGACCGATCTGGACGGCATCTGGGGCACCAGCCGCAAGGACGGCAACCCCACCCCCGATAACGAAGAAGGCACCGGCGCCCGCTTTGCCCAGGGTTCCAACCCCGATGGCGGCAACAACGGCATCCCGCATGGCGGCGTGGATGGCTACATCTTCACCATCGTCGCGGCCGATGCCAGCCAGACCGGCTTGCGCTTCCAAACCCATTGGGTCAGCGCCAACATTGAGGCCGCCGATGTCACCATTTACGCGGGGAATTCCGAGAATGGTCCGTGGAACAAGGTCTGGTCGCCGCTCGAAGTGACCCCGGAAATGGACGCCCATTTTGTCTGGCAGCATACAGGGATGCTCGAATTCCAACTTGAACGGGGATACCCGTTTTACAGGATTGAATTCCACGCCCGCTACTCGCCCGCCAACAACTGGGGCTTCAAATTTACCGGCGTGTACTTTGCGACCACCGCCGGGGGTGCACCCACCTCACCGGGGGACGTGACCCCGGAGGCCGTGCCAGCCCCCTGTGGGCGGACGCGCCATCCCTGAAAAACGCATTTACTCCCCGGGGTAACGAAACCCCCAGTTCGCCCGCATCCTATCCATCAGGCGCATGAGCGCCAGCGTTTCAGCCAGTGTCATCTGCGCGCTTTCCGTCAGCCCGGCGCGCAGGCAGCCATGCACTTCCTCCACCTCGTGGATGTAGCCGTTACTGCGATAGGGGATGAGGTGGTTCTTTGGCGCTTTGCCCGGCTGGTGGAGACTGAGCGCACCGGGGCGGAAGAAGGGGGAGTGGACTCGTATATTGCCCTCGCTCCCAATAATAGTAGCTTCGATGGGCAGGGTAATGCGCATACTGCACGTAAGCTGGGCGAGTACCTGATTGCCATAGCGCAGGGTGATGGCGTCCAGTTCGTCCACACCCTCGGGGCTTTTATGGGCGGTGGCGGTTACTTCATCGGGCAGGCCGAGGAGCATGGTGGTGAATGAGAGCGGATATATCCCTAGGTCAAGCAAGGCTCCGCCGCCCAGGTGCGGGTTGTAGAGGCGGTGCGCCGGGTCGTAGCGCACGTTGATGCAAAAATCGGCTTTGACCAGCCGCACGTCCCCAATCCGGCCTTCATCCACCCAGCGGCGCGCCTGGAGAATGGCGGGCAGATAGCGCATCCACATGGCTTCCATCAGGAACAGGTTATTGGCGCGGGCGAGCGCGATGCATTCCTCCGCCTGGGCGGCGTTGAGCGTAAATGCCTTTTCGCACAGGATATGCTTGCCAGCCTCCAGGCACATCAGCATATTCTCGTAGTGATGGCTGTGCGGCGTGGCGATGTAGATCACATCCACTTCAGGGTCGGCGGCGAGGGCTTCATAAGTGGGGTATCGGCGCGGGACATGCCACTTGTCCCCGAAGGCATCCGCCTTTTCCTGGGTACGGGAGGCGACGGCCACCATCTCGCCATCCTCCGAGACCCGGATGGATTCGGCCAGTTTGTGGGCAATCCCGCCCGTGGCCAGGATGCCCCATCGAATAGCTTTCATGTGTGCTCCTTGTATTATTTTGGGGATTATAGCGCGGGCGCGGGCCGCGGGTCTGCGCGGTTGACCGCAGGCGTGGCGACCTGATTCCATACTAATTTATACTGTGTGCTTGACAATACTATGTGGTGTACAGTATAATGCGGCGCATGACAGAAAACCAGAACGAAGCCTATCAGAATATCGCGCAGGAACTGCGGCGCGGGGTGCTCATCCTCGCCACGCTCAGCCAGCTTGAGCAGACGAAGTATGGCTACTCACTCATTAGCGATTTGGCGGCCCGCGGTCTGGAGATTGATCAGGGGACGCTGTACCCCCTGCTCCGGCGGTTGGAGTCCCAGGGCTTGCTGGAAAGCAGTTGGAATACAGAAGGCTCGCGCCCGCGGCGATATTACGCGTTGAGCACGGCGGGACAGGCCGTACTCTCCGCCCTCGCCGCGGACTGGCGCAGCCTGGCGGCTGTCATGGAAAATTTACTGGTCGTGGCAAAGAAATAAGTGATGACAATGTAGAGGCGCTGGTTGAGTAGCTGCTGGTTTTTAGCAGCGTATCGAAACCTGCTCCCGCAACCCTCGATTTCGATACGGAGTGGCCTAAAAAAACAGGCCACTCCTACTCAATCAGCGGGGGTCGCTCTGCCTTTACCACTTACGATCCAACCACTACCAATTTACTTTCGGAAAATGAACAAGGAGTCTGAAATGGAAATCATTGAACGGTATTTGTATGCAATTGGAAAACACCTGCCAGGCAAAGAGCGGGCAGACATTCTCGCGGAACTGCGCGCCGCGCTGGAAGATGGTATTGAGGCGCGCCCGGACGGGACGACAGCTGAAGCCGCGGCGATGGATATCATCCGCGGGATGGGCGCGCCGGATAAGGTGGCCGCCTCTTATCATCCCACCCGGCAATACCTGATTGGCCCGGAGTTGTTCCCGTTGTTCAAGCTGGTGGCCGGGATCGTCCTTACGGCGGTCACTGGGGCACAGTTAATTGCCGTGCTGGTTTCCCTGCTGGTGAGCGGTGAACCGGTTGCCTGGCTCAACCAGTTGTGGGGCATCGTGGAAAGCCTGCCCGCGGCCCTCGGGTTTGTCGTGCTCACTTTTTTTATCCTGCAAACGCTGGAAGTGAAACCCGAACTGTCCGCCGGGCCGTTTGACCCGGCCAAGTTACCGCCGGTCGAACACGAGGAACCAGTGAATCGGTTTGAGCAAATTTTCGGGATGATATTTTCGCTGGTGTTCCTCACCCTATTTGCCGGGTTCTTCCAGGCCGGCGGCTTTACATGGGATAGCGGTATCCACCTGCTCGAAAATCCCATTATTGCCCAGTATTTCCCGTTGATCGCCCTCTCCTTCGGGCTGGATATTCTCCTTTCCGTTGTCCTGCTCTGGCGCGGGCGCTGGCAGGTGGGCACAAGGGCCGCGGCCATCCTCTCGAATGGGTTTACCCTGTACGTGCTCACCCTGCTGATCCGCGGGCATGATGCCCTGCTGGCCGAATACGGGTTGTCCGGCTTTTTCGTCGGCTGGGCGGACAGGATACCTGAACTGATCGAGGCCGGGCCGGCGGCGGTCATCGTTGGCTTCCGCTTTGGGCTGACCGTTGCGGCGGTGATCGTGGCACTGGAGATGTTCGTTTTTGCCTACCGGCTCGTCCGCTCACTCCTGCGCCGGGAGCAGGCGGGCAGTCTGGCGGCCGTGTCCATTCGGTAAGAAAGCGCCATCAAAAAACGCCCTGCGAAATATGCAGGGCGTTTTTTGATTCAACTGGCTATGTCTGTTTTAGCGGGCGGGCGGCTCTTGCATGCTGATGCCGGGAACCTGGATGGTGAAGAAGTAGAAGATACCGCGCTCCTCCACCACGGGCATGAAGATGTTCGCATTCATGGCTTCCCAGAAGCGGGCGAGGGTTTCGCCCTCCAGCCAGACACCCTGCCCGTCGAGGTCGCTGAATTCGATGGCGTCGTTCTCCCAGACGAGGCTGGGGGTGACGAAATCGGCGTCAAACAGTGTGGCGGTCAGGTAGCCGAGTTCCGGGACAAAGGGCGTGCCTTCGTTTTCGCCGCCGCTGGCGAGGTAAGTGTAGAGTCGGTGAAAGCCTTCCGGCGCGCCCGCGTGATATTCGCACACGCTCTTGGTTTGAGCTTCCAGCGTAATCGTGATGCACTTGTCCGCCTGGTCGGAGATGCTCAGGTCTTCGTAGCGGTCGTCCATGGCGAAGAAGCCTTCATCGGTGGCGCGCTGGAGGAAGGCGAGTACACGCTCCGGGTCCAGCCGGGCCTCGAGGACGCGGCGCGTGCCGTCCTCGCTGGTTTCCACCCAGAGGTAACGCCCATCGCCCCAGATTTGGAAATCGGGGAGGTAGTTGGCGACAAATTGCGGGGTGGTGAAGCCACAGCAAAAGGTGCCGGAGATGATGAGACGGGCCGGATCGGCGGCATAGGTAAGGGCCGGGCCGGTACCGGGTTCAAGGGGGTCGGTGCCAGCTGGAGGGGTCGCGTCCCCCCCGGAGGCCGGGACGATGGTCGGTTCCCCGGAGGATGACGCCGAACCGATGACCGGGCCGATCACGCCGGTTTGAGGATCAGCGGTGGGAGTGGCATTTCCCGGGGGGTCAGTTGGCTCGGCGGCCCCGGAAAGCTGGATGGGGACGCAGGCGGTGATGAGCAGGATGGCGAACAGGGCAAAGCTGATTTTCTTCATGGTAATCTCCTTTGGTATTGATAACGTCCCTTGTTATAATCGCGTTCCCTTTTGAAATCCGGGAATTTTGGAGCCGCAATGAAACCAGATGAAATTTGGCGTGAGATGGAACGGCTTTTGCCGCGTGTGGAAAAACCGGGGCGCTATACGGGGGGCGAGTTGAATGAGGTGGTCAAGGATTGGGAGTCGGTAAAGTCGCGGGTGGCGCTGGTCTTCCCGGATATCTATGATCTGGGGATGTCGAACCTGGGGATCATGATCCTGTATGACCTGATCAACCAGCGGGCGGATGCGCTGGCCGAGCGGGCGTATGCGCCGTGGACGGATTTGGAAGCCATCCTGCGCGAGCGGAAAATCCCATTATATTCGCTGGAAACCAAACACTCGCTGAGGGATTTCGACATCATCGGGTTTTCCCTGCCCTATGAGACGCTGTTTACCAATACGCTGAACGTCCTCGACCTGGCAGGCATCCCGATCTTTTCCAGCGAGCGCGGCGACGGCGACCCGCTGATCGTAGCCGGGGGGCATGCCGTGTTCAACCCGGAGCCGATGTATCCGTTTGTGGACGCGTTCGTGATCGGGGAAGGGGAGGAAGTGATGCTGGAGATCATTGACGTACACCAGCAATGGAAGGCCAGCGGGGAGCCGCGCCGCGGGTTGTGGCGGCGGCTGGCGAAGCTCTGGGGCGTGTACGTGCCCATGCTGTACGAGGCGCACTACAACGACGACGGCACTTTCCAGCGGATCGAGAAGCTGGAAGAACAGGCGCAACTCCCCATCGTCAAACGGATCGTGGCCCAGTTGCCGCCCCCGGTCACAAAATTCCTCGTGCCTTATGTGGATGTGACACACAACCGCATCCCGGTGGAGATTATGCGCGGCTGTACGCGCGGCTGCCGCTTTTGCCATGCCGGGATGATCACGCGCCCGGTGCGCGAGCGCACGGTGGCGGAAGTCTGCGATGCCATTGAGGCGGCCATCGACGCCACCGGCTTTGAGGAAGTGGGCCTGCTCTCCCTCTCCTCGTCCGATTACACCCATGTCGTGGAACTGGTCAAAGCAGTGGGGGCGCGGTTTACGGGGCGCGTGCTCTCGGTGGGGTTGCCCTCCCTGCGGATTGAAACCATGTCCGTGGATTTGATGGATGCCCTCAAGGATACGCGCCGCAGCGGGTTTACGCTGGCCCCGGAGGCCGCCACCGAGCGCATGCGCGAGATCATCAACAAGCCGGTCAGCAGCGCCGAATTGCTCCAGACAGCGCGGGAAATTTACGCCCGCGGGTATACCCACCTCAAACTATATTTCATGATCGGCCATCCCTCCGAGACGATGGAAGATGTGGACGCCATCATCGAACTGTGCAAGGACGTGCTTAAGGTGGGCCGCGCGGCCATTGGCAAACGCGCCACACTCACCGCCGGGGTCAGCACCTTTGTCCCCAAGCCGCACACCCCATTCCAGTGGGTGCCATGTGACGACCTGCCGACCATCTACGAAAAACAGGATCGCCTCAAACGCCACATGCGCGCCAAGGGCCTCAAACTCAACTGGAACAACCCGAAGGAAACCATGCTCGAAGCCGCCCTCAGCCGCGGCGACCGTCGTCTCGCCGAAGTCGTCTACCGCGCCTGGAAAAAGGGCGCAAAATTTGACGCCTGGTACGAGCATTTCAACTACGCACTGTGGCTGGACGCCTACGCCGAAGCCGGGCTCTCCCCCGAGTTCTACACCCACCGCGCCCGCCCGCTTGACGAAGTTTTCCCGTGGGAACACCTGTCCACCTCGCTCAAAAAGAAATTCCTGACCGAGGATTATCTCTGGAGCCTGGCGGGGCGCACCCGCATCGACTGCCGCAACCAGTGCTTCGCCTGCGGCATCCTCCCCGTTTTCAGCCAGTTGCGCCGCGAGACCCCCGGTGAGCACTGGCAATGCCCGGAAGTCAAAAACAACCGTGTGACCATCGCCGCGGGCGACGGCACGTTTATGCCGCAGGCGGTACGCGAGAAAGCATTCATGATTGGGGTGGATGATGTGGCGGTTCCGAAGCTGTGATATGGGATGAGTGATAAAGTGATGAGTGATGAAGTAATGAGCGAAGCAGGGAAACCCGTAACCAAAGTGGGAACTTATGAGCAGTGGGCAGAGGGCGTTCATCACTCCATCCGCGGCGATGATCTTTGGAAAATTCAGGCCTATCGGTTGGCGCTATTTGTGGCAGACATTGGCTGGCATGATGTCACCAAATTGTTGGGTGATACCCGCACGGTTAAGGTTTCAAATCAACTTTATCGTGCCCTTGGTTCCATTGGGGCCAATCTGTCCGAAGGCTACTCCCGCAGCACCGGTAAGGCGCGCGCTCTCTATTATGAGCATGCCCTCGGCTCAGACCGCGAAAGCCGCGGCTGGTATCACAACAGTCGCTTCATCCTTGGCGAAGCCGTCCTTGCACACCGTGCTGATCTCCTCACGCAGATCATCCGCCTGCTTCTTACCATGATCCCGGGGCAGCGCAAGATCAACCGCATCAGCGACGACCAGCCCGAATATCATACCGATGATTCCGGCCTGACCCGCCTCCTCAACCAGCCCATCCCCTACACCGACTGAAAGCCCATTACTTATCACTCCTCACTCATCACTTATCACTTCATCCCTCATCACCCATGCGCTATCGCCTGACCTTCTCCAAAACCACCGCCATGCGCTTCACCGGCAACCTCGACCTGCACCGCAGCCTCGACCGCACCGTGCGCCGCGCCCGCCTGCCCCTCAGCCACACCCAGGGTTACACCAGCCGAACGCGGCTCGCCATCGCTTCGCCCCTCCCGCTGGGCGTGACAGGCGAAGCCGAACTGGCCGACCTCTGGCTGGACGAAGCCCTCCCCTCCGAAGAAATCTGCCAGCGAATCAACGCCGCCGCGCCGCCGGGCATCATCATCCACGCCGTTGAGGCAATCGAAGAGACTGCCCCCAAACTCCAATCCGGGGTGCGCGCTTCTGATTTCCGTGTCACCCTGCTCGAACCGATCCCCGACCTTGACGCACAGCTCGCGCGGGTTCACGGAGCCGACGCGCTCCCGCGGGTCAGGCGCGGCAAGGAATATGATCTGCGCCCCCTGATCCTGGCCCTTGCCCTTGCCACCCCCGATGACGCTGGCAACCCCCAGCTCGCCATGACCCTGCTTGCCCGCGACAGCGCCACCGGCCGCCCCGACGAAGTCGTCGCCGAACTGGGCGGTGACCCCTTTGCCGCCCGCTATCACCGCACCAAAATTCACCTTGAATAAAACTACGCCGGGTTGCCAAACATTCTGCATTAAAATCACGCCAATGCGGAACGGAAATCCCCCCGCCATCTGAGGAGGCTGTCATGAATGTCCTGCTAGCTTTATTATTGGGTGTTCCCCCCGCTTTTTTCTACGCCATCTTTATTTACTGGCTGGACCGCTACGAAAAGGAGCCATTGCTCCTGGTAGGCGCGGTATTCCTCTGGGGCGCGGTAGTCGCCACGGGCGGGGCCTTCATCATCAACACCATTTTTGGGGTTAGCGTTTATCTCTTTACGGGTTCCGAAGAGCTGACCGAGATCGCCACCGGGAGCGTCTCCGCCCCACTGGTGGAGGAGAGCCTGAAGGGGCTGGCCGTCCTGATTGTCTTCCTGATTTTCCGCAAGGAGTTCGACAGCCTGTTGGACGGCGTCGTCTATGCCGCGGTGGCCGCCCTCGGGTTTGCCGCCACGGAAAACTCATTCTATATCTATAACTATGGCACCTCCACCGGCGGCATCGCCGAGATTGCGTTTATTGCGTTCATCCGCAATGTTGTTGTTGGCTGGCAACATCCGTTCTACACCGCCTTCATCGGGATCGGTCTGGCGCTGGCGCGCACCAACCGCAATACCCTGCTGAAATTCATCTTCCCGCTGGCAGGCTGGGGGCTGGCTGTGTTCACGCACTCCTTCCATAACACCATGGCCGTTTTTATCAGCGATTTCGGCGGGTTTTTCCTGACCAGTCTAGTGGACTGGAGCGGCTGGTTCTTCATGTTCGGGTTGATCATCTTCTTTATCTCCCGCGAGCAAAAATTCCTGCGGCAGTATTTGCAGGAGGAAGTTGATTTGGGGAACATCACCGCCGCGCAGTTCAAAACGGCCTGCTCATCACTGGCCGCCAGCAAGGCTCGCTTCAGTGCACTCACCTCCGGCAAATATGCCCCCACCAACAAGTTCTATCAGCAATGCGCCGAGCTGGCCCATAAAAAAGCGCAACTGGCAAAACTGGGCGAACAAAAAGCCGCCCCCGAAATCGAAAAAATCCGCGCCCTCATGGCGCAACTTGCCCCCAACGCGCTTACCTGACCCCAACTCTGGTAAAATTTCGCAGGACATCCCCAAGAGGAGTTCGCCCCCATAGCTCAGTGGATAGAGCGTTGGCCTCCGAAGCCAAAAGCCCGCGTTCGAGCCGCGGTGGGGGCATCCGCAAACAGGCACACGCCAATGTGCCTGTTTTTATTTCCGACCGCGGTGGGGAGCCGGTACGTTTTGCCAGATTGCGGGTTCTACTGTATAGTCAACCATCCCACCCTCCCGGAGGAGCAATGAATCCCGAAGCTGATACCCACCCCCTGATTAACGACCGGCGCGAAATCTTCGGCTGGGCCATGTACGACTGGGCCAACTCGGCCTTCAGCACCACGATTGGCGCTGTCTTCCTTGGGCCATATGTGACCGGCCTGGCAACCGCCGCCGCCAAAGCCAGCTTCCTGGCCCAACATGGCGTGGCATGGGCTGAAACCAGCGGGCAGGCCCTCGTCATAAACTTCCTGGGTCTGCCCGTCGCGCCAGAGGCCGTGGTCCCGTTTGCCGTTTCCTTGTCCGTGGTTTTCCAGGCTGGCTTCCTCCCCATATTGGGCGCAATTGCCGATTACTCCCACCGCCGCAAACAAATGCTCCAGATTTTCGCCACGCTTGGCGCCCTGGCAACCATGGCCATGTTTTTTGTAACAGCCACCACCTGGATGCTTGGCTCCCTGATCTTTATCCTTGCCAACCTTTCCTTTGGCGCGGCGCTTGTCTTTTACAACGCCTACCTCCCGGACATCGCCAGCGAGGAAGAGCGGGATCGGGTTTCCTCTTACGGCTTTGCCCTGGGCTACATGGGTGGGTTTGTCCTGCTGGCCCTTAACCTCGTGCTTTACCTCCTTCACGAAGATATTGGAATTTCAGAAAGCCTGTCCGTTCGCATCAACCTGGCCTCCGCCGGCGTTTGGTGGCTCGCATTCTCCACTGTCACCTGGAAAAGGCTGCGCTCACGCCATGCCACCCACCAAATTCCACCCGGCGAAAACCTGCTCACCATTGCCTTCAAACAACTTTCCGAAACCATGGATGTCCCGGCAAAATCAGTGGCCTTTTACCTGCTCTCCCCGCTCCTGATTTTTATCTGGGCACCCCTCATCACCCCAACCATCAACGCCTTGATCAGCAGCGGGAACCTGGCTACCGAGTTTGCCATCCTGCCGGTATTTATCCCGCTATTCGGCCCCGTCATCCTGCTCGTGCGCTTCCTCAAAAACAAAGCCCGCAGCACGCCGGAAACCTCCAAATTCCTGACGGCCTACCTCATCTATAACGACGGCATTCAGACCGTCCTGGCCATTGCGTCAACCTTCGCCACCGCTGAAGTCATTCGAGGCGGGCTGGAGTTGGAACAGCAAACCCTCATCTCCGTTATCCTGATCATTCAATTTGTGGCCTTCTTTGGCGCACTGGCCTGGGGCAAACTTGCCAAACGGATTGGCGCAAAGCAGGCCATCATCGTCAGCCTCATCATCTGGTCGGGTGTGGTGATTTATGCCTATGGGGGCATGAAAGGGGATGCGCGTGCCACCGAGTTCATGATCCTGGGTGCCATCATTGCCCTCGTGCTCGGCGGTTCCCAGGCCATCAGCCGCAGCCTGTTTGCACAGATGATCCCGAAAAACAAGGAAGCGGAATTCTTCTCGATTTACGAAATCAGCGAGCGGGGCACCTCCTGGCTGGGGACCCTGGTCTTTGGCATCGCAGTTACGGTCTTTGGCAACCTGCGCATTGCCATCCTCGCCCTCATCGTCTTCTTCATAGTCGGCCTGGTCATCCTGCCATTTGTCAACACCACCAAGGCGATGGAAGACGCAAAATTGGATACTTCCCACCACCCGGCAGACTGACCAGCCCCCGGGGAGCAGACTCCCTTCACCGGGGTCAGCCACCCCCTCGGGTGAGACCCGGCCCGCAACAAAAACGCCTCCCATCTCCGGGAGGCGTTTTTGTTGCGGCTAATTATCGAGCTATCCGACAATTTCGTTTAACCCCTCCACCAGCATGCCCAGTTCTTCGGGAGAGATTTTGCCGATCTGGCTGCCCAGCCGTTGAACGGAAAGTGTTCTGATCTGGCTGATTTTTACCCAGGATTGTTTCGGCAGGTCTTCGCTCGTGATTTCCAAAGTGAGTGGGAATCCCGCCCGCTGTGGCTGGCTGGTGATTGCGAGTGCGATGACCGTACCTGAACGCTCATTGAAAATGTCATGGCTGATGATCACCACCGGACGACGGCCTGCCTGTTCGTTGCCCTGGACAGGGTTGAGATCGGCCCAGTAAATGTCGCCTCTTAATATGCGGGCCATGCGGAAAAATCCTCAACCAGGCCTTCGTCGGCCAGTTCCTGTTCATAGGCGGGATCGAGCTTGGCCGCTTCCTGGGCGAGGCGATTGTGATGAATCCGCTCCAGCTTTTCGGCAATTGCTTCCTGGATGACCCGGCTGCGATTGGGAAATTTTTGCTCGGCAACGAGGCGGTCAAGGCGAATGAGCAGGTCTGGATCAATGGTGATCGCGATTTTTGAAGAGTTCATCGTTTACACTCCGGTATGATGATTTATCGTACCGTGACTTGTGGGAGCGTTGAAGATAGGCGTGAAGGACTGAAGGCTCATAGGCCACGACGAAGATGTCCATTGCCTGGCCGAGGTGGCGTTGAAGAGGACGACGATCTGGTTGTCACGCGCGGGTCGTTGCCATCTTTTTATGAAACTGTATCGGAACCGCGTCTTTGGAGATGTTTTGATATAACCCAGCCTGGATATTCTCCATGTATTGCCAGCGCGCGGCACTAATGACGCGGACGTCAAGCTCCACGTCATATTTCAACGCAATATCTGAAACAATTACGCTAAAGGGTTGGCGAAATTTCCAGTTATCATCCGCGACAATCAATAGAATATCCACATCGGAGTATTTTGTATCGTCCCCTCTCACTTTGGAGCCAAACAAGGCGGCGCGCTGAATTTTATCGCCGTAAGCCAGGCGAACCGTCGTAATAAATTCCCGCACGGCTTTTTTCTCTTTCGACGATAATTTTAGAGCAGGTCTTGTTTTCGTAGCCATTTCTTTACTTCCTCAACAAATTCCTGGGCTTTTGCGACCACTAGAATCACATCTTCTTTTTCCAACGCGTCATACAACATATAATCAGCCGTATGTCGGCTGTCCATAATGAACTCGTAATCATCGCTCCACTTTTTATCAAATTCTCCCGTCTTGATAAAGTATTGGCGAAAAGCGGCAAGGACGGCGCTATGTTTGCCGTACGATTTCCCTTTTGCATATAACAGGGCGCTTGCGGCGTAAAAAATTCCATAGTAGGCGCGGTTGCAAGCCGAATTGTCGTGATTGTTGCGCAGGAGTTCTTCCGCAACATCCAGCATTTCCTCGGCGTTTTCCATATAAAGCCGATAATTGTCCTTTGGATCGCCCACGTCAAAAGTATAACGCGAATGAAGGTATGTTCAAGATTTGAATAGGGCTGGCATGAGCGCTTCACGCTGGAACTGCTTCTGCGATTATCCAATTCCCCGAAAGCGGTAAATTCAGTAGATCGCAATTTTGCCGTAGTGCAGGGGCTTGTCCCCGTTGTGAGCGCCCACTTTAACATAGTGATTTCACTGGGCACCTAACCCTGGTTTGGGGGCGAGTCATCCTTAGCCTCGATTTCCTTTTGGGTATTTGATTTCTTAAAAAGCAACCCTTTAAATCCATAAATCCCCGTTATTAAGCTCATCACTCCTGTTACTAATTCATCTGGGAAAAAGGGCGTAATCACTACCAAACTCAATGTAAATATAAGAAGAATTGTTGATATTGCTAATGCGGCAAGGGATGTGACCAATTTAAGCCGCTCACCAATTCCCATGTCTGCTGTCAAAGTTTGGATTAATTTCAACTCTTCAGGGAGATCGTCACTCAATGATTTAAATCCAGCTACAGTCAGCAATTTGTTTGCTTCACTCAAGTACTCCAACGCTCCCTTTTCTCGAAGAAAATCAATGATTTTCAGTATGTCTTCGCGTTGAGGTTTTCTTTCCCCATTAAACCATCTCGTTATATTAGATGGATCAATATGAATGGCTTTAGCTAACTCTTCTTGGGTCAAATTTTTGCGCTTGATGAGTTGCTTTAACATATTGCCGATCGGTGTTAATTCGTCATGAGCCATTTTTTAACCTCGTGAATGCCAAGCGTTTTTGCCAAGGCGCCAACCAAATTGCTTGAAATTGACAACCCCTTTTCGTAAAATACGGGTGTATTAACAATCTCATCATGTAACAAGGAGTCCGCCATGCTACAGAGTTTCATTCCCGCTACAGTTTTTGGCAATATCATCGGTTCGATATCAGGTATTCTCACCGGTGCAGCTATCTCTAATTTTCTTTCTAAATCGGGCATTCCGAAACCACTTGCTGTCGTTGCTGGAACGCTTATAGGTGGCTTTGTTCATCTTATAGCTGACTACTTTGCTACAGCCAGCATTGCCGTTGCAACAGGAGATATTGTTACACTGGCAGCAAACAATGTCACAAGTCCGATTGAAACTGCTCTCACTAGCCCATTGATCTTTGTGGCCAGCGCCCTTGCTGTTGGTGTTGGTGAATAAGCCTGGGCCACCCAACTTATTATTTGATCGCGCAACCCTCTAAATAATACACGAATCCCATAATCTCTACAAGAATTTCCGTTCGCATTCGTGTTCCTCAAGAGTTGCTACAAGCTAATTGAGATGACCAGAGCGGGCAGGGATGATCTCCTGCCCGTTCTACTTGTCTACTTGTTTACCTGTCTCCCTACCTACCCTCCCCCTCCCGCCTTCCCCCTCCTCGCCCTCATCCACACCGCCAACCCAAACACGACCACCAGTCCAATCAGCGCGCCGACGGCGAGCGTGTTGGCGGGCGTTTCGGTTTGGGAGTCGGGGCCGGGGGTTGGCTCCGGGGTTGGGGTGGTGCGGGGGCCGGGCGTGGCAGTCGGAGGCAGGAGGGACTCGTCGATCACGACGGGCGCATCGGCTACGACGAAGACGGCGGTCGTCCTGCCGGGCACGGTAAAGGTTCCGGTGGCAGGGTCAAACCCGGAGGTACGCGTCGGCTCATCGGCTGAGTCCGCCTGTACCAGGTGGAGGGTAAATTCCATCCCGGCGTAATCTGCGATGGCATAGGCTTGTTCATCGGGGGTGGCGTTGAAGAGGACGACGATCAGGTCATAGTTGGGATCGAGGTCGGGGGAGACTTTGTCCGAGAGGGTCATCACGATCAGGCCGGGGATTTGGTCGGGGCCGGTGTTCTGAAAGGTGAGGCGGGCCAGCACGTCGTCCGCCGTTTGCAGGCGGAAGAGCGGGCTGGATTTGCGGATTTGGAGCATCTCCTGGAAGTGGGCGGCGGCGGCGAGGATGTCCGCCGGGCCGGGTTTGAGGGCCGGGTTGCCGAGGAGCGGGGCCATCAGCGGCCAATTTTCCTGGTTTTTGTCGGCAATGGGGAGGCCGGAGCCAAAACCGTTGTCCTGATAGGTGAAGTCGAGGCGGTTGAACCAGTCGCCGGAGTTGTAGCTGTCACGGTCAAAGGATTTGGAGCGCAGGAGATCGTCGCCCGCGGTGAAGAAGGGGACGCCCTGGGCGAGCATGACAAGGTCAATCCCGAGGTTGTCCATGCGAACGCGGTCGGCGACGGTGGCGCTGGGAGGCGCTTTGTACTGGACGGCGTCAAACCAGATTTCGTTGTCGTGGGCGGAGATGTAGGTAATCTGTTCCTGAGGGTCGAGCGTGTAGCCGGTGGGGGAGCCGTTATAGTCCACGTCCGCGCCGGTGACGCTCTCGCCATCCGCGCCGGTAAAGGTGTAGGCGGCGAGGTTGCCCGCCAGGGCGACGCGGATGCGGTCGGCGAAGAGGAGCAGGTTGATCCGGTCAATCGGCCCGCCCTCGGCGGTTTCGTTGGGATCAGTGAAGAGGCCAGTGGCGAAGCCCTGTTCAAGCTGGCCCCCAAAGGGGGAGCCGCCCCGGACGGAATCACGCACCCGGTCATTGAACGTGCCGATCCCGGTGCCTGCCGCGTTGATCTGCGTGGCGTTGAGGCCGCGCGCCCCTCCGGCCACCTCCCCGAAGTCCCAGCCCTCGCCGTAAACGTAAATCGTCGGGTCAATGGCGTGCAGGGCGTCCTGCAGGGCAACCATGTCGGCGACCATGTGATGCCCCATCAGGTCAAAGCGGAAGCCGCTCACGTTGTAGGCCGTGGCCCACATGATCGTCGTGTCAATCATGAGCTTGCGCATCATATTGTGTTCGGTGGCCGTATTTTGGCAACAGGTCGAAGTCTCCACCTGCCCCTTCGCGTTCAGCCGGTAATAGTAGCCGGGGACGATCTGGTCGAGGACGCTGTTGGGGCGCTGGCCGCTGGCGTTGGTGTGGTTGTAAACCACGTCCATCACGACGCGCAGACCGGCGTTGTTCAACGCCTGCACCATCTGGCGGAACTCCAGGATGCGCGCCGTCCCCTCGGGGTCGGTGGTGTAAGCCCCATCGGGTGCGCCATAGTGGACGGGGTCATAGCCCCAGTTGAAGGCGTCGTCCCCGGAGATGGCGGCCTGTTGTTCCTCGGAATCCCCCGCCAACGCGGCGAGCGCTTCAAAGTCATAGTTGTACCAGGTTGATTTATCCTCGTTCACGCTGGCGATGTCGAAAACGGGTAGCAGGTGGATATGCGTCAGCCCGGCTTCGGCGAGGGCGCGCAGGTGGGTCATCCCGTTTGAGTCGGGCACGGCGAACGCGGCGAAGGTGCCGCGCAGTTCCGCCGGGACACTGGCGTCATTGACGCTGAAATCGCGCACATGCAGTTCGTAAAGGACGATGTCCTCCGGGGCGGCGAGTTCCGGCAGGGCCAAGTCCGCCCAGCCAGCCGGGAACAGGGCCGGGTCGTTGAGGTCCACGATGAGCGAGCGGAACCCGTTGGTGGAGAGCGCGACCGAATAGGGGTCGGTGACGACGTTCTCGACCACCTCGCCTGCCGACGGCGCATAGACGGTGACGGCGTAGGCGTAATATTTGCCCTGCCAGCCGGCCTCCCCGGTGAACGACCAGACGCCGGTGACATCGTCGCGCACCATGCCGCGTTTTAGCGGGAAGGTGGTTGCGCCGGAATTCCCATAGATGTGGAGTTTTACGTCTTTGGCGGTAGGCGCCCAGACGCGGAAGGTCGGAAGCCCCGCGTCCCACGTCAGGCCGAGCGGGCCGTCGTAGGTGTACAGGTCGTCGAGGACGCCGGGGATTTGCAGGGAGGTGGCGTCCACGGGGGAGCCGCCCGCATCGAGGCCGAGGACGGCAAACTGGCCGCGGAGAATTTCCGGGATGAGTCCAAGCGCGGCGGGGTCAACCTGCAGGGCGGTGAGCTGGCTGAGGTGGGGGAATTTGGCGGCGACCCCCGTAGGGACGCCTCCCGCCAAAAGGGTGAGCGGCACCCCGGTTCCCCCGTCAATCCCCGTGGGGGAAACGGCCAACCCTCCCGAGGGGGCGTAGACCAATTGGTACGCGCTGGCCTCCGAGGGGTCGATATCCCAAAGAATCACATCCTGCGTGACCCAGTAGGCCTGCTGGAAAGCGAGGTCGCCTTTGGGCGCGCCCGCCAGGATTTTGAGCTCGCCGCCGGGGGTGAACTCAAAGAACACTTCGCTGCCCTGCTCTTTGATGGTGAAGGTTTGCGGGACGGTGACGTTCCCGGCGGTTTCGTCGGCGGTGACGTAAGCGGTGTATTCGCCGGGCGGGATGCCGCGGACGAGGCTGGTGAAGAGGCCGTTGCCGTCGGGGTCTTCGAGCCAGCCGCGCAGGCAGGCCGGGTCGTCATCGCTGGCACAGCCGAGTTCGGATTGGAAATCGCCGGTGACGACGAAGATGGGCGTGTTGACGTTGTCCGTGATCCAGCCGGTTTGGTGGTCGTAGTAGAACTTGACGGGCTGTTCGGCGGCGAGGGTGAGCGGGATGTTGGGGCCGGAGGGGGTGGCGTTGAGGCCAAAGTTGACGTCCCAGGTTTTATTAAGGGCGGCTTTATATTCGTAGTTGCCCGCGGGGAGGGTGAATTCGCCCTGCCAGATTTTGTCTTCGGCGTCAAAGGTGAGGAAGCCAGCGGGGCAGTCGGGGAGCCAGTCGGCGTCACAGCCGATCACGGAAGAGATCGTGCCGGGTACGGCGACGGTGACGGGCTGGGGTTTGTCGGTGCTGACGGTGTAAACGGGGGCGGAGGTGGCGCTGCCTTCCGGGGCGGGCGCGGTGGCAATGGACATGATTTTGGAAACCGAATCCCAGGTGAAGGTGACCTGCTCAAACGCACCGACCGTGAAGGGGATATTGTCGCCGCCGGGCGCGCCATTTGCCCCGTAATTTTCTGTCCATGAGCCGCCGACGGCGACTTTGGCTTCATAGTCCCCCTCGGGAATCCAGGTGGTGCTCCAGGTATAGAGGCCATCGCCGTCCGGGTCTTGCAGCCAGGAGCGCAGGCAGTCGGGTGCCCACTCAGCGGAACACCCGATCTCATCCTGGAAACTGCCGGGGACATTGGCGATGATGGAATTTACATCGTCCGTGACGAAGTGGGTTTCGTGCGAATAGTAGAAGGTGACGAGGGTTTCGGCTTCCAACTCAAGCGGGATGTTTGGCCCGTAGTATTCGCCGGCGAGGCCGAAGTTGTCCGTCCACGAGCCATTGAGGGCGACCTTGTACTCGTGCGCCCCGGCGGGAATTTGGAATGTGCCGCGCCAGAGGAGGGAGTTGCCGTCGAGGCTGAGGAAGGTTTCCTCACAGTCGGTATTCCACTCGCCGGAACAGCCGAGGTCATCCTGGAAACTCCCGGCGATGGCGACGGTCTGCGGGACGGGGATGCCGCCGGGGGGGAGGTCTTCCGCGTAGGCTATTTTGGTAGAGGAGAGGAGGAGAAGAGGGGAGAAGGTGAGGAGGAGCAGGAGGGGGAGGAGGCGTTTCATGGGGGGGAGTCCTGGGAGGGGATGGTCAATTGGAGATTAGGGATTGGGAAATGCGGCTCAAGAGTGGTTAATCATCGGGAAGCCAAACGGGGCATCTAGCGTAGTCGTTTGCAAAATAAGAATTTATTTCATGCACATCATTTTCAGTTAGATCGTGCAAAAAAAGAGTGTTTTTTGTGGAACTAATATCGGCCCCTGGAATATGTGTTGCAACGTAAACCAAACGCTTACCGTCCGGCGTCCAGCCGCATATTTCAATCGAACTAAAATTAATACCAGGATCGATTTTTTGAATTGCACCAGTCTCGACGTTGATATTTTCAAACGTAAATACCCGTGAATCACTATCGAATGCCGTGCGAATCAGGTTTTGGTTGTTTGGAGACCAGAGGAGTTCGTGGGTATTTCCGGGTCGAATGAGTTGCTTTGTGTCATGTAGAGAAGATGGACCGATTACGATTGTGCCATCAGCGTATGGGATGGCTATCTGGCTTCCATCCGGGGATTGGGATCCCGGACCATAATAATACTTCTCGTTAGGGCATTCAAAACATTGAATTGTGCTATCCGCAAAATAAGTTTTGTCAAAGACATGAAGGATATTTGGGAATTCGAGATAAATAACCGCTTGGCTATCAAAGGACCAAAATAAGGAGCTTGAGTTGCCGACTCGCGTAATCTTCCCGAAATTTTCTTCATTTGCAGAAACGAGAAAGCTCGGTGGAGGATAGCGTGCGTCATGGAGATTCGCCTTATAGCTTACAAATGCAATTGCTGAACTATCGGGAGCCCAGCTAATGTGGAAAATGATTTGCGGGGAAGTTACTTGTATATCACTGAAATTTCCGAGATCAGTTGTTGCGACAAGAAAACGATTCGAACACTCATCATTTTCGATCACGATGCATGCATTCAAAAAGAACTTTTTTCCATCTGGTGAGATTTGGGCGTTTGCAAAACGTGCGCTCCCAAATCCGAGAGCCTCATCAATTTGTGCCCTTGAAACAATGGTTTCCAGGGTATTACCGTTTACATCCATGGAATAAATATTGAAATCCCACCAGATCATAAACCGGCCATTACCTCCACCAATAGGTGTCCCGGTTGATGTCGGTGAAGGAGTAGGGCTGGGGGTCTCAGTCGGTAATGGCGTTTGGGTTAAAGTTGGGGTTGGGGAAGGTGTGTGGGTATCGGTGGGGGTAGGTGTGGAAGATGATGTTGGAGGAAGCGGTGTTGAGGTGGGGGTCAACCGAGTAGCAGAAGTGCAAGCTGCCAAAAAAATTACACTGACGAGAATGAATGGACTGAGTAGGGCAAGTTTTTTGTGGTTCATATCCAACCTTCACGTCTGAGAGTCTTCCAAGCAGGCAGGCGCGGATGCCGGTCTGTGGCAAGTACTCCTCTCATCTGCAGAAAAAGGTGCGTTGCCTGCATTTTACTCTGAATATTGGGATGATTTGCTTTACTCCCCATCTCGCCTTAACTCCACGCAATATCCCGCCGCCCTGATACAATTGACCTACAAACGATGTCATACGACACACAAACAAGGTCAAGGCAATGTTAGAACCCATTCTTGGTTCCACCAACAGTGAGCGCGTTTTGATATATATCCTGGCCCGCGAGGAAGGCTATGCGCGGGAGATTGCCCGTTTCTTTGAGACCGGGCTGGCTCCCATCCAGAAACAACTGGAGAAGCTGGAGTTTGGCGGTGTGCTCGCCAGCCGGGCGGCGGGGCGCACGCGGCTGTACGGACTAAACCCGCGTTACCCATTCCTGGGTGAATTGACTGCCCTTCTCGAAAAGGCGCTTACCTTCTATCCCGAGGAACAACGGGAGGCCTTAACCATGAACCGCCGCCGACCGCGGCGGGCGGATAAACCGCTATGAAGCCCATCGGTGCAATGTCCCAGTTTGAACTTGCTGCCTATTTGCAGACGCAATTGCGGGCAAGCGGGATTGACGTTATCCTCTCTGGCGGCGCGTCGGTAGCCTTCTACAGCAACAACAAATACCTGTCAGCCGATCTCGATTTGGTCAACGCGTATTTCGCAAAAAGTTCGGCGATTCGCGGGCGTATGCTGGCGCTCGGATTTTCGGAGGAAGGGCGATATTTCATTCATCCGGAAACCGAGTTTTTTGTGGAGTTTCCGCCTGGGCCGCTAGCCGTAGGAGAGGAACCAGTCAGGACAATTGAAGAGCATGTGCTTGAAACGGGAAGGCTCAGAATCATCTCCCCAACAGATTGCGTCAAGGACAGGCTGCTTGGATATTTCCATTGGAACGATCAGCAAAGCCTGGCGCAGGCAATATTGGTGGCCCGGATGAATCCCATCGATCTGCAAGAAATCGAGCGGTGGGTTGAAGTGGAGGGAAAAGAGGAAATGTACCGTGCGATTCAAGCGCAATTGCTCAAAGGCCCCAAATAAGCGAGTTTCCAGTGAATGAAAAACCCGCTTTATGAGTATTCTCTCCATCCGTCCATGAGCCACCTCCTATGAAGATTCCCGCCCCCTCCGTTCCTCCTCCCCTCTTCTCCTCTTCACCCTCACTCCTCTGCTCCTCTTCATTCTTTCCGCCTGCACACCCGACCCCAACGCCGAATTCATCCAGGGGACGTGGGAGTTTGCCAATGAAACGGGCGAGGAGCGCTCCGGCTCGGCCCACGTTTACCAGGTTTGGCAATTCCACGGCGGCTCGTTTTATTATGAGCAGGAAATCTTCTTTGGCTTCCCCCAGTATGCGGAGGGCCATTACCGCACCCTGGAGAGCATGGAAGGGAAAATTGTCCTCGAACTCTACGATGTGCAGGGCAACCAGCCCCTCGGCGACCCCGCGGAACTCATCATCCTGATTGACGAAGCAAACGATACCCTGCGCATCCAGCGCGCCCTTTACACGCGCGCCGGGCCGTAGCCGGGGTCAATTTCCTGCGCAACTCTCCATGCAGGCCTGGGTTTGATCGGACATCGGGCAGAAGCCTCCACCAAAACGCCAGGAGATTATCCATGAAAATCAAAGATGACCATCGCCTCTATCACGACGACGACACGCCCTACCCGTTTGTCGAAAGCCCCAACTTCAACAAAACTGTCCAGCACGAATACCTGATCTGGCACTATACGGCGAACAACAACGCCGATGTTGCCATCCGCGTCCTGACCGAGAAAAGAATCCCGGAATCAGCTGGAGTCTCGGCCCACCTCGTCATCGGCCTCGACGGGGCCATCACCCAGCTCGTGCCCTTCGACAAGGGCGCCTGGCATGCGGGCGAGAGCCATTGGGAGGGCAAACGGTATCTCAACCAGAATTCCATCGGCATTGAAATTGTCAACGACGGCAAACTGAAAAAACTGCGCAACACGCCCGACTGGGTTGCCAGCAGTTCAAAAGTCTACCCCGCCGCCGACATCCTCAGCGCCAAACACCCGCACGAATTCTTTGACGCCGCCTGGCCCTTCTATCCCCAAGCCCAGTTGGACGCCACTTTTGAAGTTTCCCAACTCCTGGTTACGCACTACGGCCTCAAAGACGCCCTCGGCCACGAAGACATCGCTGATGTCCGCATTGGCAAGGTGGACCCCGGCCCCGCCTTTCCCAAGGCTGACTGGCGTGAACGCCTCTTCAACCACCGCGAACCTGCCATCGCCCAATTTGAACTGACCGAAACTGTCCCGGTGCTTACAGACCTGGGTCGGACGCCCCTCTTCAAACTGCCCGTCCGGCATCCCAAAAGCCCCCTGCCCATCAAAACGAATATCAATGTCGCCAAAGTCACCGGCGGCTGGGCACAGGTCAAATTCAAGGGCGGCTTCAAGGATGGCTGGGTGGATGCTGATCAGGTGGATCTTCCCAAACCGAAGAAGGGCATCACACTCGCCAGTCTCCCCGTTTACGCCTTCCTGCCCGAAGCAAAACCCCCCATCCACAGTGCGAAGACACTTCCGCAAGGCTTCCGTTTCCGCATCCTGCGCGAGGAAAAAGAATACACCCTGATCGCCAATTTACAGGATGTCCCCAAGTTCAAAGTAGTACAGGGCTGGATTCCGAAGGGAACGTATCAACCAGTGGCAAACTGAACCCTGCGCGGGTTCACCGGGGGACGTGACCCTCAAAGGGGTCAGCACCCCCTGTGAACCCCGCGCTACTCCGGTTCCATCGAAAATTTCAGGGGGTAGCCTTCCAGCCCGGCGGCAAACTGGGCGCGGGCAATCCGCTTCGCCGCCTCGGACTTTGGCAGCACCTGCACCAACGCAACCCCCTCATAGTGGGCGGCAAACATGATATTGACGGCATCCGGCTCGGTGACGAGGAAGATGTTGCGCAGGACGGTGATGACGAAATCCATCGGGGTGACATCGTCGTTGTGAATGAGCACCCGGTAAAGCGGCTCGAGGACGGGGACGTCCTCGGTATCTTCGCCAATTTCGATTTGCGGGGGGGCTTCGGGCAGGGCGGTCATGCCTGCGATTATAAATCAGGCGGGGCCCGACTCCCGGCAAACCTCATCAAGAGCCAGCCAGTGGTCAAGCTGTAGATGAGGCCAACCATCCCGCCGACCAAACCATGCCCCAGGGCATTGCCCCGGCCATCGTCTGTATAACCGATGGCATGCAGGATGCCAATCCCGATCATCCACCCAAGCACCCAGCCGCCAGCGCCAGCGAGTCCCCACCAATGCGCTGCCGGGGTGTTTGGGCGCAGGAGTTGCCACTGGACCGCGCCCACGACCAAACCCCCAGCCAGTACAAATCCTGTGCCATCCCCCGCGTAGACAAACCCATCCGCGAGGAAATGCATGACGCCCATGCCAAGGGGAACGGAGATGATCCACGAGCGGGAAATCTGCCAATGGCGGCGCAGGATCACCCATTGAAGCCAGCCGGTCAACAGCGCGGGCGTGAACCCGAAAATGAAACCGACCACCGCCGGAGCCAGGTCAAACCGGGTGCGAAAGGTATGGATGGACGGCGAATATTGGAGCGGGAAATTGTGCAGGAACGCCCCGGCAAAGGCGAAGCCGATGAGGTTGATGAACAGCCATCCGATGAGAATTGACCATCTCGAAGCTGTGTTATTCATTCGTCCCCTTTTCCAGCCATAAAACCAGCCCCAGCCCGATCAGCCCCAGCGCAAACAGGGTGCGGAAAACGAGGAAGGTGGCCGTGATGTCCTCACCGCTAAAGATGAAAAAGCCAATAAAGCCCATCAGCCCGGTGAAAAGCGGGAGCCATTGCCAGCGGTTGAGCATCGGCTGGCGCAAAGTGAGGATGCCAAACCAGATCAGGCCAATGAGCAACAACAGCAACCCAATGAATACGAGGAAAAACATATTGTCGGCATAGCGAAAAACAGCGGGCGGCAAATATTTCGCCAGCCCATTCATAAAACTGATATGCCCAATCGCCAGCACCACCCCGCCCAGCGCAAACAAGCGGAGTGCATTTTTGGCGGGGCGTGGCACGCGCGGGGCGAAGTGCTTGAACCAGGCCACGTACCCGATGATCAGGGCGGCCTGCCCGATGGCGATCAGGAGGATATTCTGCCCGTCAATCACATCCGGCATGGGCCTGCCAAGAAAATGGAGACTCATCTCGTTGAATTTGTTGACGAGGAAGAGGAGGTTCCCGAACATAAACGCCGCGCCGCCAATGCGGTGGAGGGGAACAGCTTTGGGGGATTGCAGGGTGGTTTCCATGGTGTCTCCTAAGAATTAAGTGACAGTCACTTCACAAGTGACTGGAATCTACTCACCAAGAGTAAGGATTGAATTGTTGTGGTTCTTGTCCATTGCGCTGAATTTAGCTCCGACGAATTTCACGCCAGAAGATTTCGCCGTCAATGCCTTTGAAGGGCAGGAACAGCAGGGATGCGAGAAACAGGTTGAGGATGAACGTAAACGTCGGGATGGTTCCGCCGAAAATTCGCCAGGCGGTGAAAGCGCCTATTGCAATGACGAAATTCATCAGCGGCCCGCCAACCGTGCGGGTCAAGTGAACACGGGGGGACAAGGGTGGTTCGTCGGTGTAGTATGTGGTGAACTGATAGCCGATGATCAGGCTGGCGGACATGGGATGCCCAACCAGCTTGCCGCCCAGGATATGCCCGATGATGTGGAGAAATTGGGATGCGAGCAATATCAAGGCGAAGATCAGCCCGTGGGTCAGCCGCCCCCCGAGGGTCCCGTCCCGCACAAAGATGAAGGCGATGATCAAGCCGGTCGCCAGCCGCGAGGGGATGAACTGGAGGGAGGTGGGCGTCAGTTTCCAGGGGATGCCCAGTACGGTGAAGAGGGTGCGGTTTTGGAGGGGTTCGTTGTTCACCGATTCATCTTCTTGACGGTCAAGTCATTTGCTTTTCAGCCCGCATGACCCAGGCCATCACGATGAGCAAGCCCACCAGCAGAGCCAATGCCACACCCAATGAACCCATCAACAGCCCCAGCGCAAGGCAAAAGACGGCAACGAAAACGACACTGATCGCCAGAAAAGCTGTCGTGATGAGGAGTTCGGTGGCTTTGCCCATTTTCCACGAACGCCGCACCACCAGGCCGTATAACGCCGTGAGCGGGACGCCCCCAAACAGCGAATGGTGCAGGATGTGGAAACGGTCTGTCTCGCTGATCCGATGCCACCACAACAAATGGGAAACCAGCCCATCGCTCCCCATAAAAATGAAAAGAGGACCAATCGAAAGGATGGATTGGATCAACCCCCGTTTCCACATCTTGTTTTTGAACTCCCAGAGCGCCCAGGGCAAACGGGACAGACTGAGGAGGATGGCAATCAGGTACAGCACGAGCAGCGGACTGCCAAGCCTGTCCTCGATGCTCCCCATATCGGGGACGACATCGTAATACATCGTGACGACGGCACCGGCGAACACACCGTATGTGACCGCCAGGACGAGTATGATGAACACCAGCTGCGTGAGGCGGTGGGCGATAGGGATGGCATTCGTGGTTTTCATGGGCGGATTATTCTTCCACCGTAATCTCGATCACCTGCGTCATCCCTGCGCCTGCCAGCGCGGTATGCGCGCCATCCGCCGCTTGCAGGCACAGGGTGTAGATACCGGGGGCGAGGGCGAGTTCGGTTTCCGTCTGCGCTTTGCCGAAGTGCAGGTGGGTTTCGTCGCTAGGGACGACTTCACCCGCCGCGAGGCAATCGGTGTTGATCATGACGTGCAAATGCCCGGCGTTTTCGTGGATGTCTCCGGCGGGTTCGATGGTGAAGTTTTCCGCGCTCCACTGGAGCAGGACCGGGGTTTTGACCGTTGCCCTGTCTTCAACATTGGTGAAGAAGACGCGCGGGGCGTTGGGGTCCGCGCCGCCGCACCCAGCCAGCAGGATGGCGAGGGTCAGGGAAAAGATGAAAAGAAAGAAAGTTTTGGTGTTCATGGCTCCTCCGGGGAGTTGGGTTGGGTTGCCTCACGCGACGCAGCGGACGCTTTTGGTTCAAGACCGACGCGCAGCGCAAGAAACAAGGGATAAAGCAGGCAGAGGTACAGAATGACATATACAGGGGCCAGCCACCCGGGTTTGTCCGTCACAATCCGCATTGCAACGAATACAAAGCCGACAGCGGCCAGGAGCAGCAGAATCGTTCGCCCAGCCCGTTGAAGCCAGGCATCCACCAGAAGCAACCCAGGCTCATTGTGCCAGCGCGGCGCGATCCATTTCCACGCTGTCAGGGCAACGGCCCCCGCCGACGCGATGAACGCAATAATCGGCGGGACGCCAATATCCGTTCCCGCGACCAAGAGAGTCGCCAGCGCTGCCGCAACCCAAAGGCCAACCACCGCTGTGTGGGTCACAGCGAGTGTCGCCAAGAGCACGGTAGGCATTAGAAGTAGTCCTTCAGCACTGCCAAAAGGAATGAAGAAGGTCACCACCAGGACTCGCGGCAGGTAGTGGCCCCAGCGTCGCCATCCACGCCGCCGGGCGGCAAAAGCGAAACCAACAAACGCCCCGAAGACCATCGCGATCATGAGGATACCTGCCGTGCCGGAGATGGTGAACACCGGCACCGTGGAGATCAGTCGCATCCAGATCCGCGCGGCGATGCCCCAAACGAGACCGAGGCCGGCTCCGCCCAGGATTGCGGCCCACACGGCCGGATGTCGCTCTGAGGCATCGAGGTGCATCGAAGGCAACCGGAACACTTGCCGGAGTAATGCTTGGAATGCGTTGAGTGTATCCATTTCTAGATTCTCCTTTAGCAACGAGCCAATACTCGTTGCGTGCCTTGTACTCGAGACAGCCTGCGCTATTGTGTATCGCCTTGCAGGACATAACCCAGCCACGCAAGAAAAAAACTCACGGCCGCGAAAAGGGTGAAAGACTCCCAATTGGACACGTTCAACCAAACCCCGGTGACGAGGTGGTAAACCTCCGCCCGAATCATGATGAACGGAAACCAGAATCCCGCGAGCGCAGGCAGGGCATTGCCACGCGGCATCGGTTTGTTCCGTAAGGCAATCAGCCCGAAAACAAACAGCCCGCCAAACATCACCCCAATCGAATATATCATCAGCGTCCATGCATTCTCAAGGCCCATGAACAAGACACCCATGTTGACCAAACCCGCCACGCCGCCCAAAACACCCGCCCCAAGCGCCATCCTGGCCGCCCTGCCCGCCTGTTCACCGTAGCGGGCGCGCAGCCCCAGGAGGCCCACCGTGATCAGGAGAATGGCGAAGAAGAAGGGCATGAGCGCAACTCTGTCGGAGATGGATTGATAACTCTCATACCCGGCGGTGGTGGTTGGCAATCCGAAAACCTGGTAAAGCCCCCGCTGGATTTTGTCGGAGTCCGCCAGGAAAGTCAGGAGCATGGAAACTGCCGCGACAATCATCGCCCACCCACTCAAACGGATAAATTTGCTGTTTGTCATTTCTGTCTCCCGATTCAACTGCTCCTCAATCACGGTTTTGAACCAATCGAAGAGCGTGAGTGCCCACAGCGCGAGCATCCCCGGCGACCCGGACTGGCGGTAAGTGTTCAGGCAGCAATCCCGAAACACCTGCGCCATGTGCGCGCCATACTCGCGCCGAAAGCGGTTTGGATAAAAAGTCAGGAGCAGTTGGTATGTGCTGGTGGACAGGCTGATGAGGCCGGGGTCGGGGGTTGTGATTTTGAACATAGCATCCTCCGGGAGGGGGTAAATACGGGAGATACGGTAGACAGGGTACAAACGGTAAATAAGGTACATACGGTAGAGAGGGTAAATACGGTAAATTTACTTTTTATTCCTTGTCTACCTTATTTACCTTGTCTACTTTGTCTACTTTCTCTACCCTGTTTACCTTATCTACCCCAGCCCATACGCCATCACCTGCTTCGCCTTCGCCAGCATCACCAATGCGGCCAGCCGTTGCGCCTCCGCTTCCACCACCTGCCCGCCCAGGCCGGTGAGCTTGTAATAGCGGCGGCGTTGATCATCGAGTGTAGGGTCGGGGCGCTCGTCGGTTTCGGCGATCAGCCCGGCGGCAAGCATCCGCTTGATCGAGCCGTAGAGCGTGCCAGGGCCCATGTTTACCGCGCCGCCGGTATTCGTTTCCACCTCCTGCATGATGGCGTAGCCGTGCTTCTCGCCGTCGGCGAGGGCCAGCAGGATGTGGAAGACCGCCGGGGTGAGGGGCAGGAAGGATTCGGGGGGTTGGGTGGTGGTGGCCATGACTATTCCTTGGGATAAACTGTATCTGTGCAGGATGTATCCGTGATGGATATATTATATTGGATTGAGGGAATTGTCAACCGGGAACCGGAAACCCCGAGGGAACGCGGCCCCCGGTGAAGGGCTGCCGGGCCGCAGGGGTGGCTGACCCTTGGGCTGGTCAATGGGGAATGAGAAAAAAGCTGTCAGGGTGTGCGGGAGTTTTCCACTGCCAGATCAAATTCCGCGCCGATCTGTGCCGCCAGCGCGGCGTTTTCGCCGTGGTTGAGGAAGGCGTGGCTGGCGGCGTCCACGGTCATGCGGCGCAGGTCGGCGAGCGTGAGGCCGATGGTCTCGCAGGCGTTTTCATATTCGTGGGTCAGTTTGATGGCCGAGACGCCGGGGTCATCCGTGTTGAGCGTGGAGATCAGCCCGCTGTCCAGCATCCTGCCGAGCGGGTGAGTCTCCAGCGATGGGCACACGCCGGACTGGATATTGCTGGTGGGGCAGACTTCAAAAATGGCGCCGTGGGCGCGGGCCACGGCCACAGCCCGTTCATCCTCAAAAACGCGCACCCCGTGGCCGATGCGTTCGGCGTGGAGGACTTCAATCGCTTCGGCGACGTTGGCCGCGCCGCCCCATTCCCCTGCATGGACGGTCAGGCGCAGGCCGGCTTGCCGGGCCTCTCCAAAGAGGCTGGCAAATGGCCGCGCAGAGAAGTTGGCTTCATCGCCAGCCAGGTCCAGCCCGACGATGCCGTCATCTTTGCGGTCAATCGCCAGCCGGGTTACCTGCTCCGCCAGTTCAATGCTCTCATGGCGGTTGATGCTGGCAATCAGGCGGGTTTTGACGCCGCACCTGGCTTCGGCGGCGCGGGCGGCCTCCACGACCCAGGTGATCACCTCGCTGAGCGGAAAGTTCCCGAGGATGCCGAGCGCTACAGGGGTGAAGCGCAACTCCAGATAGCGCACGTTATCGGCGGCGGCGTCGTAGATGGCCTCGCGGGTGACGCGTTGGATGATTTCGGGGGAACGGTAGAATTTGCGGAGGGTGAGGAATTTGGAGAGGAAGTTCTGGTAAGTGTATGGCTCGCCGGGGAGCACCTGCACCAGTTGGCGCAGGGCGGGCGGGTCGTGCAGGGGGACATCCAGCGCATATTGCTGGGCGATCTCCAGCATGGTGACCAGCCGGAGCGAGCCTTCGAGGTGGCGGTGCAGTTCTACTTTGGGGAGTGCGCGATAGAAGTCCCGGCCCCGTGTGCGTGCGGCGGTGGTGGTGTGTGTCTCTCCCATGAATGAAAAGAAGCGTACCATAAAATGCATGATTGACCGCGGCGAAGTTGGGGCCAGTGACCCCTAAAGGGGTGACCGGCCCCGCGCGGGCTGTGGCATAATTGGCTCATTCATCAAAGGAGTGAACCCCCAATGGATCCCACTGAACTCTTTCCCTGGTTGCTTGGCGGCGGCACGGTGCTCACCGTGCTGTTTACAATTTTTATCATCCTATGCACAACCCTGCCCATCTTCGCCATCTTTGGCGGGATTGGTTGGTATATCTACAAGCAGTCGCAGAAGGCCAAGGCGGTGCAGGCTGCGGCGCAGGCGTGGCTGGCGACGCAGGGCACCATCCTGAAATCGCGCGTGGAGGTCTCCGGCGGTGATCATACAAGCGTGAGCGCGTACGTGCTATATGAGTATCAGGTGGGGGCGCAGATGTACCAGGGTGACCGGGTGCGCCCGGCGGATGCCATTATGCGCATTGGCACCTCACGCTCGGCGTATGAGACGGTAGACCGTTACCCGGTGGGTGATCAGGTGACGGTGTATTACAACCCGGCCAACCCGGCGGAATCAGCGCTGGAGCGCTAATCCTCGTAGTGGCGATTTCAATCGCCCCTTCGCTGAACGACTGAAGCATGTGGTGAGCGCAGCCTAACGACTGAAGTCGTTACTACGTATAAAAGAGCAGCCCCTGAATTTTCAGGGGCTGCTCTTTTTATTGGGGTAATTGTCCCGCAATAAACGCTTCCACCATCTTGTGCGCTTCCTCATCGGTGAACTGCACCGGCGGCGTCTTCATAAAATAGGCGGACGGCTCGCAGATCGGGCCGGACAGCCCGCGGTCCATCGCAATCTTCGCACAGCGCACGGCGTCAATGATCACGCCCGCCGAGTTGGGCGAGTCCCACACTTCCAGCTTGAGTTCCAGTTGGAGCGGCACATCCCCAAAGGCGCGCCCTTCCATGCGGATGTGGCACCACTTGCGGTCGGTCAGCCAGGGCACGTAATCGCTCGGGCCGACGTGGACGTTCTCTGCACCCATATCGTAGGGCAATTGGCTGGTGACGGCGTTCGTCTTGGAAATCTTCTTCGACTCCAGTCGCTCGCGTTCCAGCATGTTATAGAAATCCATGTTTCCGCCAAAGTTGAGCTGATAGGTGCGGTCAATGTGGATGCCGCGATCCTTGAACAGGTTGGTGAGGACGCGGTGCGTGATCGTCGCCCCCAACTGCGACTTCACATCATCCCCGATGATCGGCAGCCCCTTCTCCTGGAAGCGCTTGCCCCAATAGGCGGAACTGGCGATAAAAACAGGAATTCCGTTGACAAACCCGCACCCCGCTTCCAACGCCTGCTCCACGTACCACTTGGTCGCCATCTCCGACCCGACGGGCATGAAGTTGACCACCACATCCGTTTTTGTATCGCGCAGGATGCCGATGATGTCATCGGTGGGGCCGGGGGCCTTCGTGACGACCGTGCTCACATATTTGCCCAGCCCGTCGTGCGTCATCCCGCGGTACACGGGGACGCCCAGGTGCGGCACCTCCGCAAACTTGATCGTATTGTTCGGGTGCGCCCAGATCGCCTCGCTCAAATCCTTCCCCACCTTCCCGGCCACCACGTCAAACGCCGCCGTAAACTCAATATCCCGCACATGATACCCGCCGACCCTGGCGTGCATCAAGCCGGGGATTTCGGCGTCATCGGGCGCATTCTTGTAAAACTCCACGCCCTGCACCAGCGCGGCGGCGCAATTGCCCACTCCGATGATGGCGACGCGTACCTTGCCTTTCTTAGCCATGATGTCTTGCTCCTTGTGTATTAAAAGTTTTCAAAGGGTAATGGATGAAGCTTAACCACAGATGACACGGATTTCACAGATAAAACGAAAAAAAATCCGTGTAATCGGTGAAATCCGTGGTTGGGAAATTCAGGCCAGTCCTATGCTAACGTGAGGGAAACAACCCCGTCAAGGGTTACAGGGTTCGCCGGGCCAGCCCTGAGCCGAGCCGAAGAGGGCTGTGATCCTCGGAGTGGCGCGCCAGCCCGGTGGGTTGCTCCCCCATTGCCCGATAAGAAGTGCGGTAAAATCCAGCCACCAAATTTATTCCAGATCACATCACTCGGAGGCATCATGAAACAAATCTCAATCTTGCTCGCTATCATATTGGGTTTGGGATTGGCGCTCGCTTGGACAGCCGGACTGGCGCGCGCCGAAGCTGGCGCGGTGCAGTTGGCGGGCACCGTCATCGAAATGGACCTCGCCCCTGCAGGCGACGTTTTTGACCTCAACCCGGACGCCGCCGGGAACCTGTGGCTGAGCGATTACGCCGCTGCCCAGATCTGGCAGTTTACCCCCGGTACCAACGTCTATACCATTTACCACGGCATGACCGGCGTCGACGACGCCCAGCGCGATGCCTCCGGCGCAGTCTGGTGGGCGGATTTTGACACCCCCGGGCTGGGGCGAATCTCCCTGGCGGGTGGCACGCTCACCAAATGGACACTGCCGGGAGCGGTTGACCCATGGGGGCTGGATTTCACCGCCGCGGGCGAAGTCTGGCTGGCGGATGTCTCCGCCCCGCTCCTGCATCATTTCAGTTTCGCCAGCATGATGCTGTGCAGTTACCCCCTTCCGGATGCCGGCGCAAGCAATTATGTCCGGGAATTTGGCGGCAAATTGTGGATGGTGGATTACATCAATGACCGCCTCGTCCAGTTCGATCCAGCCGCCGCCAAATTCACGTACTGGACGTATCCGGGTGATATGTACTCCTACGGGCTGGAATTCGATGCCGCTGGCAACCTTTGGTGGGCGGACGCCCTGCTCTACGAGGATGCCGTGGGCTTCTTCCAGCCTGCGCTCAATCAGGCGACCGTGTATACCTCGCCGGTGGGCACGGAACTGGGCATGATCGCCCTGCAGGGGCAGTTGGTGTGGTACACCGAATGGTCCGGGGCGGGCGGCAGTTTCACCGTCATGAACCCTACGCAAGCGGCTTCCACCGTCCAGTCATTGACGCCGGTGCTGTCGCCGGTGATTACCCCCACCTGCACCAGCCTCGGCGTGGGCGTCACCACTCCGCTGGTCACTTCGGGCGGCACGGGCATTTTTGCCAGTAACACCGTCACGCTGACGGTGGACGGCAAGGGCTTTACCAGCTACGCCCTGCCGGATGTCGGTCAGGCTTGGGACATCCTTCCCACCTCGAAGGGTGTGTGGGTGGTGGATTATGGGCGGGACAAGTTGATGTTCTATCCCTTTGACGAAGGCGTTTTCCTCCCGGCGATATTCCGTCCATAGCCGGGCTGTGCCGCGTGCAGTTTTACACCCGCGGGTAGGCGCGTTTTTTAAGGGTACGCGCCGCCCGCGGGTCTGTTTGTCCCCCTCGGATCAGATCAGCCGGGCCATCACCTAATCCGTCTGCACATCGCTCCCCAAAACAAATTCCTGCGTCCCCACCGCCTCAAACCCCCATTTGCGATAAAAGGCGATGGCCCGCGGATTCTCCTGCCAGACGCCCAGCCAGATGGAAGCATGCCCGCGGCGGCGGGCTTCATCGAGACAGCCCTGCATCAGCGCCGCCCCAACCCCCTGCCCGATGCGCTGCGTGTCCACGTAAATCCGCGCCATCTCGATAGGGCGCGGCAGGGTCACGCAGGCGGGCGCATCGCCGGCGTGGATTTTCGCATAGCCTGCCGGGAACGGGCTGTCCCCGCTGATCAGGAACGCGGCGCGGGGATCGGCAATTTCAGCCGCCAGCTTTTCCGGCGTGAAACTCGCACCGAGGTAGGCTTCCATATCCTCGGGCGTGTTGTCCGGCCCGAAGGTGTCGCGAAAGAGCCGCGCGCCGAGTTCGGCGAGCAGGAGCGCATCGGGGAGGGAGGCGGGGCGGAGGGAAGGGGGCATGGGCTGGGAAGAGTCAATAATCCGCAGTTATATTGGCACAAGGGGTGCGAACTGTCAACCTGGACGGTGAGACCGAGGCGGGTGGGGCGGAGGTGGCGAGGCATGGAGGGGTAACTCAAAGCCAGAGTGTGCGAACGGGCGCTGCCGTTTGTCATTCACGTCGCGCTTTACCGGAAGTACGCCAATCAAATGCCTGCTTGGATAAAGATCATTACATGACATGGTTTTCAAAAATCAAAAAGCCGTCCCGGATCTGGGACGGCCATTTGATGGGCTAAAACCTCGAGCTCATTAGCCCTGCTTGTGCAAGGCCCACAAAGCACGAATGGCAAGCAAGTCAATCACCAGAAAAACCATTGAGAAACTTGCGATGGGTAGATTGCCCGTGCTCAGATTGTTGATCACATCAAAAGTTTCGGTGAAGAAGCGCAGGATGAAGACGGTCAATAGCATGGCTGGCGCGCGGCGCAACAAAGCCACGCCCATTGTCAGGCCAATCGCCAGGTTGCGCCCTGCATATGCACCGAGCGGCCCTCCCAACGAGAGGGCGCCTGCCGCACCAACCGCTTCCCAGTCACCGAACTGCATCAGGGGGTTGAAATAGGCCAGGCCGCTGATTCACTGACATATCTCAGCCTGTGGCAGTCTTGGCCGGACAGGTGCGAGCACAAGGTTGGTCAAGCGCAGTTTGAAGCGAGGCAAACGGTGGAGCGCGATCGCCAGGCAGCGCTGGAGA
>Ga0247727_10001615_pt1 | contig 53069 bp, 80 predicted proteins | sample WisWelCaveWW1625_FD_202498 | JGI IMG/M metagenome (GOLD analysis project Ga0247727, IMG submission 202498) | Biofilm microbial communities from Wishing Well Cave, Virginia, United States - WW16-25 | ecosystem: Environmental > Aquatic > Deep subsurface > Groundwater > Cave microbial mat | place... | reverse complement strand
CCTCCCCTGGAGCCATGGAAAACTACTAAAAGCTCAACAGTGCACGTTGGCTGTGTACCTCGCCTGTACACGACCAAGCCATACGCCACGAGCCTCACTGTCACCAGAGACGCTACTCGGGACCGCAATCCACGCAGTAGCGGACAAGCTGATGACAGGAGGCTCAGTGTGTCTTGAGCTGCCTCAAGGTCTTGCGGGGTATACTACATGCCTTCAGAACTTGCAGATCTTTTTCGAACGGGATTACCCCGTTCTAAAAAAGCTGTTGGGTCCGAAGGGCTTCTTCAAAACAGAAGAGCGAGTGCGGCTAGACCGCACCCTCAGCTCGGTCGTCGATTATCACAGCTCGTACATCACAGGCGTGGTGGACGTTCTAGGGTACGATCCCGACACCCAAACGCTGATCCTTCTTGACTACAAGACGGGCGTAGAAAGCACATCGGAAGCTGGGGCTGCTATCACAAAGGAGCAGCTCCAGCTTTACGTACTTCTCGTGCATAAAGCTCTCTTTCCTGTAAGCCGCTACGGCTTAGCAGTATGTGCTCTTGCCGCCGAGGGCATGCGTTGGTTAACGCCCCCCTTTGAGCCATTTGATGAGAAAACTGAAGTGCAAAATCTAATCTCAAAAATAAAGCAAACGCATACGCTTTTACAAGACATTCATCCACAAATAGGTCCATACTGTAAGTATTGTCCTCACCTAAACTTCTGTCCAGCGCAACGGGAGGTTACGAATGGCAACATGTAAAACCCTCGAAGAGCTGCGGCAAGTTGTTGACCTACGTAGGGTTATCGAGCTCTTTACAAACACCAAGCTCTTGCGGTCACGGATCACGTGTCCGTTCCATGACGACAGGAACCCTTCTTTCTCCATCTACCATCATGGAGACCACTACCGCTACAAGTGCCATGCGGCATCTTGTGGCGCAGCAGGGGATGTCCTGTCGTTCATCAAGCATAAGCTTGGAACTTCCAACATCAGCCAAGTGCTGGAGTGGATCGATACAAACAAGATAGAGCTAGAGGTCGACGGCACCTTCGATATCAAAGCCCTACAAGTTAACATCGAGAAAAACCAAGAGATTCGGGAGTTCTGGGAGCGGTTAGTGCTCCTGTGCAAGTCCGCCCTCTTAACTGATGAGGGGCTAAGCGCGGTTAACTGGCTACGAGGCCGAGGTGTTTTTGAGGCGGCTCTGCCTTATATTCCCGTAGGGTACTTCAAGCTAAGTATCCTCGAAGAAAACGGAATCCGAAAGAGCGACCTCGAGGCGCATGAAGTGCGGCTCAACGACCTCTACTACGAGGGGAGCATCGCATTCTTTTACTATGCGACACCTACCGAACTCTCCCGGATTAAGTTGCGCGTAGCTCAAGGAATAGTGGGTAAACGCGATCCGATGAACTTCATTGGAAACGAGCTTGGGCCACGCATTGGGTTCTACGGGCTTTCTATGCTTGGGAAAAAAGACCTCGAAGATATCACTCTTGTAGAGGGTGAGCTCGACGTTCTTGTTCCCCAATCAATGTCCTGGGTGGACTTCAATGAGCCCGCTACAATCATCTGCCAATCTGGCGCTGCGGCAGTACAAGAAGCTACTCTTGAACTGCTAACGAACCTGGGTGTTCGCCGCTTACGCGTATGGCCCGATAACGACGCGGGAGGCGTAGGTCTAGTTCAAAAGATTTCCGAGCAAGTACCTCCGTTTGGACTGCGCGTGTCAGCGCAATGGCCCACGGACTACCGGAAAGACGAGGATCCCGCGGATTACTATCGTCGACACGGGAGTCTACAAAACGCAGCACCCTTTCTCATGGACCAGGACGACTCGCTAACTATCTGGCTAGCGCGTCGACACGTAGCTGAGTTCAGGGCTCTAGCAAGTGCTTCCCAAACGGACTTCCAAGATCTACGTAATCGATTTGTGGAGATTGCCTCGCGGGCAGGACTGCGTGGTTTCCTGCTCGACGATTACCTGAGTTTTGTAGAGCAGGAGTTTCCAGCTCTCCAGAAGGATGTTCTTCTTTACGAGATTCAACGTACGGGAGTAGGCAAGACACAACAGACAATCGGGAAGCTTGTCTTCCTTGCTCGGCCTGACGGGTACTGCATACTAGACATCAACCCAAAGACGGAAGAGTCTCAGTGGGTTCCCATCACGAACTTCACGATTGAATTCACCGACATCGTGATCTATCATGACGAAGGAGGAGTAGACGCTACCCTTCCTACGGTTTCTGCCGTAATTCGCAAAGGTGTCGACGTATACAACATCTGTTTCTCGTCAGCTGATTTCAGTCGTTTTGACGACTTCATCACGACAGTTCGAAACTGCATCCCTGCAGGAATCACGTACGACCCTGTCTTTCGTAAATACTTCGACTCCGTCATCCATGGCTTCAACGCGAATCCCAAGACTACCGAGGGATATAACTTGTTGGGTCTCGCTGGTAAACGCTATGTGATGCCACAATGGATCATTGAAGAAGGCGTGGTTGCGCCCAACACCCGGTTCTTCGTACGTCCAGCTCTGAATGACAAGTATGTACAGATGTATGACACTCCTCTGTGCACGGATACTGCTGTCTTAAAGCGTGCCGCAGAACTCATAGCGCGTAAACTCCCAACAGTACTTGTTCCGGAATGCCAATACATTTCTCTGTTCTTAACAGGACATATTGCAGCATCCCCGATCGTGGAAATTCTGGACCTTCACCCGGGTATTCTATACCTCGAAGGCATCTTTGACGCAGGAAAGTCCACACTATGCCAGCTCCACATGAACTTGGCCTCTCGCTATGCTCTAGGGCGGGGAAACGTTTCGTTCCAAAGCACGGGTAACTACATTACCCGTTTGTTAAATCAATTCAGCGGCTTACCCGTTTTCATCGACGACATCAAGAGTAACACGCTAGATAAAGGGACTGTTAAACAGTTCATCAATATCCTTCAGGGATACCATGATCGTCAGGGCCGCGGTCGACTAAACAAGACACTTGACATCCAAGGGCAAAGCTATATCCGCGGTCACCTCATCGCATGCGGGCAGAGTCTTCCCGTTAATGAAGGTTCCATGCTTTCCCGGATGATCATGTTGAACATACACAAAGGAGCAGTTGACTTCGGCGTTATCAACGAGCTAAAGCCCGAACTGGATAACCTAAGCCTCCTCTGGCCGTACTACATTGCGTGGCTGCAACGCAATGCCGATAAGATCGTCCTGGATGAAAGTTTCGCCCTAGTATCAAGCGGGCAGCTTTCTCGCCTAAGCTACTTCATCAACTACATTGGAACCGGTCTAAAGCTTTACTACCAGTTCCTTCATGAAGAGTTCAAAGTTGATAGGGCTATTTTGGACACCCACCTTAGAACATACCGCGCAAACGCTCTCCTAACTGCTGGCACCAATAAAACCGCGCAAGAAGAAGAAGCGGAATATATCATCTTCATCCGTGGCCTCGAAGCTTTGGCACATTCCGGGGCCGTAAGCTTAACTCCAAATGCCGCATTCAGCGGAAAGTGTGTTGGATTTCGTCAAGGAAATACGGTGCTGGTATATCCTGACCTTGCCGTAAGAGAAGTGTCTACCCTAATGGGTATGGCCTTTAATAAAAGCACACTGCTCCGACAACTGCGAGCAGCAGCGGTCTTAGATGAGGATAGCCCCCTGAGGCAAGTACGCTGGGGCCCAGAAAAGGATTCGTCTGGGCGCACTGCACGGACGTCTCTTTGGGCAATCCAAGCCAAAGTGCTATTCGCGAACTTGGGGGACCCCCAGTTTGCAACTACACGTGATCCAGTTCCGTCCTTCGACGAGATCGGCAAGATATAGTTATGGCTGTAAAGCTACATACCGCACACGTGCAGGCTGAGGAAGCTCAGCCTTTTTTCTTTTCCTCTCCAGATAATTTCAAAACACAAGCTCCAAAGCCAAAGGTATGCGGGGGTTGTCCACTACACGCAGCCCCATATGCGTGGGACGACCCCCCTCCCCCACCTGGCACCCCGCTGACTTTGCTTTGTATCCTCCCTTTTCCATTCTGGGCTGATGTCCAGTTTTCAGAAAAGATCCCAGGGTGGAAGAAAGGGACTGTCCAGGACAACCCCGCGTTGGAAGGCCCCTTCAAGTCTCGCAACTGGTGGCTTTATCAGAAGATCATCAGTACGTACAAAAAGAAGTACCAAATCACGATCCATACAACCTATGCGACAATGTGTCGCTCGACAGGAAATCCTTCGGCCGCATGCACAAAACACTGCGCCACGTATTTCCTCAAACAGAAGATCGCACAGCTAAACCCCAAGGTGATCCTGGCGTTTGGATCAGCTGCGGCTAAAGGCCTGGGTTACGCCCAAGCCTTGAAGGACTTGCGGGGTACGATTCGTACGTACACGCAACCCGGCTTCTCGTGCCGAACGATTTTCACTCACGACCCCTCAAACTACTTCTTCAGCAAGGATGACTACGAGCTTCTAAGCACGTTCATCCTTGATCTAGAGAAGGCTATTCATATAGCAATCCATGGGTATGCCCCAGTAGATTGGGACGCGTGGAGAGCCACACTTCGGTTCCCCAAGACAGAAGCAGAGATCCTACAACTGCTTCAGGATATCCGTGCCGAAGCCACAGGTGCGATTGCTTTCGACACTGAGACCATGGGGCTTGATCCGCGGGCACCTGATGCGAAGGTGACCGTCCTAAGTTTCGGGTGGGGAGAGAATAAGGCTGCCGCTTTCCCTTTCGTGGGAATCTCCGCTGATGCAAGAAAAGCTTGCGTAGACCTCTTGGCAGACCCGTCTATCAAGAAGATCGCGCACAACGCCAAGTTTGACGTTGGGTACTTGCTAGGAGCAGAGAAGATCCACGTAGAAGGCCTAGTGGCTGATACGATGCTCAACCAGCAACTCATTGATGAGAACCGCGGAGGATCGGATGATTCCGTCGGTGGGGCCGGCAAGGCCTCTATCATTAAGGGAGAGTTCACACTTAAGAAACTAGTGTGGGACTACCTTTGGGAGTTCGGAGGGTACGAAGAACTGGGGGAAGTTTCCAAGAAGATCAAAAAGGGCGGAACGGCTACGGTGGATATGGACATGCTCCTGTTCTACGCGGCGCTCGATGCTCTTGTTACGTGGAAGCTGAACCGCATCCAAGTACGTCTTCTGGTAGATCAACCCCCCAATGCTACGGTAGAGACCCTCCGACAGGTTGGACCTACGGAGCTGTACCGGTTCTCTCGCACCTTCATCCCTGCATCGATCATGACATTGGCTGAGATCGAAAACCACGGGATTCACCTAGATATCCCACTGCTACACAAGATGATCGCCGACGCGGAGCTCCTTCAGCATAACGCGGAAGAGGCCTTTTTGGGGGAGGTAGAGAAAGCAGGATTTCCTTCAGCGGACATGAACATCCGCTCGAACAAGGACCTCCAAGACTTACTCTTTACCAAACTCAAGCTTCCCATCAACAAAAAGACCAAGACAGGAGCAGCATCAACCGATGCGTCCGTCTTGGAAGAGTTGGGGAACATCCACCCGGTAACCACCAAACTGCTGGACTATCGCCAAGTCGAGAAGTTGTTGAAGGCCTTCCTCATCAACTGGCGCGACTCCGCACGAGACGGGAAGATATACCCTTCCTATCGACTGGGCGTAGCGAAGACGGGGCGTACCTCCTGCACTAGCCCGAACGTGCAGCAGGTTCCCCGTGAGGATAGCATGCTGGATGGCTTCAACCTGAAACGGTTGTTTATTCCCCGTCCAGGCTTTGACATGCTCCATGCTGACTATAGCCAGCAAGAGGTCCGCATCCTAGCTTCGTACTGTGGCGAGGGTAAGCTGCTCGAAGCGCTTCAAGCCAACTTGGACATCCACTCCTTCACCGCGGGACAGATTTTCAATATCCCGTATGAAGAGATGGAGCTGAACAAGAAGCTTGAGCCATACAAGTCAATGCGCAAGAAGGCTAAGAACGTCACCTTCTCCATGGTCTACGGGGGTACCGCGTTTACGTTGAAGACGAGGTATCAGGTAGAGGAGGAAGAGGGCGAGGAGCTTATCGAGCTGTTCTACGAGAAGTTCCCTGAGATCCGCAAGTATGTGGATGCATCCCACAAGATGGCGATGAACCGCAAGTACGTCACGTCGTGCTTTGCCCGCCGCCGCCGCTTCCCGATCCTTCACTGGAAACGGGGAGACAAGCGGGCACTACGGCAGGCACAGAATAGTCGCATTCAGTCGACAGGTTCTGACATTACCATCGGCGCGGTGATGTATCTTCAGCAAGAGTTGCGGAAGATCAACGCGAGTGTCTTGCTCACGGTCCACGATAGCATCATCTCTGAGGTGCCACGCGGACTTATGCAAGAGGCCATCAAGATCTATGCTGACGGTATGATTCACCGGCCGGCCGCGGACTACCCTTGGCTAAAAGCCCCTCTGGTCATCGATGTTGACGTTGGGAAATCTTGGGGAGAACTGCACGAGCTTGGGGGTGACCCAGCGAAGTGGAGCTCACAGGTCGAACTTCTCGGGATGTAGCTCAATATCAATCCCCATGGCCTGCATCTCTTCGTAGATGTTCTCGCCAATCTTGAGGTTGATAATGGGGTTGCCCGAGGCACGACGGATTGTCATAACCAAGAAGTTGAGCGAATGCGCAAAGTCGTCTGGAATCGCAGGGTTCCTCATGAAGATTTTGCGTGTTTGCCCAGCACCCTCACTCACCTGTTCGTACAGGCTCAGGATGTCTTCGAAGTAGCTAGTCATCTCATCAGCAGGCGGAAACAGAATGAACTTCCGCTTCATATCGAAGAACAGTAAGTTGAGAGAAGTAGTACGGTCAAGGGAGAAGCGTTGTCCGGTCCAAACCATTAGCTTCTTTGCCATGACATACTGGAACTCAAGGATCTTGTTCACCCCGAGCATCTGGCGCAGGAACTGGTTGTTGGTGTTACCCACTCCGTGGTCTGCACCAATGAACTCTACTTCCCACTTCTTCGCTAGCTTTGCAATCTCTTGCAGCTGGCTAATGATGTCAGTCCCGTAAAACTTCTTGATCTCCAGCACGCAGGTTCTTCCATTGGAGTTCAGCCCGCCAATGGTTGCTACGGTGTATGAAGTTTCAGCGCTGACGCCCCAGTCAATCCCCATGCAGACATGCTGGTAAGACTGGTTGCGGGCACGCTCTCGTTCTTCAGCCGGTGGAAGCTGACAGCACTCCATGAGTTCCTTCAGCGTGATAAGACGACCGCCTAGGGCGTAGCTGAACCCAAGGACCTCATTGGCAAACACACCCGGCGGATAAATCCTGTACTTCTTGATAATCTCTCGCCACGCACGGGGAGGATCGGGAGGACGATCAGTTGGGTCCGCCTTGTTGTACTCAACAACGTGAGGCAGAATGACTTGTGGCAAATGGAAGCCTAAGAAGTCATTGGCTACTGCGGCATGCATGGGTTGCCAAAACCCCTTGCGAACGTTGAGGAAGGCCTTGCAGTAGACGCAGCTTAGCCCGCGAGGCTGAAGCATTGCGTACACCGTGTCTCGGTCGGGCACATTGAAGCGCCGACAAGAAGGACAGGGCATGACCCAGTGGTGCTGCGAGCTACGTTCCCAGAGTTTCTGTAGAGTCCCATCCATTGTCTTAGGTGTTCCGCTGTACACGCGCCATTTGTAAGGCGAAGCGGAAAGGGACTCATTGATGACGGGAATGACGTCAGGGAGCAAGTCCTGTGCTTCGTCATAGAAGACTTCATCGTTAGGGATACCACGGGAACGGTCAGCATCGTCGCCCGCATAGGTAAGTTGTACAACGCTCCCATTGGTGAAGCTCTTTGAGAACACGTTGTTGATACACGTGGAGTTGAACCGCCACTTCCGAAGGATTGGACTCTCGCGGATTCCTCGATCCAAATAGTAGTTTGAGAAACGAACCGCCTGTTCCTTCAAAGGAACAACATACAATGAGTCAAAGTAGTCGTTAAGACACGCATCGAGCAGCAACATGTTACGGATAGTTGTACTCTTCGTAACTTGTCGCCCCGCCATCAAAAGCACTTCCGGTGTACGACAGGCATACATGTCTTGCATGCATGGGAACCCCTTCAAATCCAGAGGGCGTCCATCCAGATACAACAAGATCTGAGCAAGCTCATGCCGCGAAATTGACCCGAAAGGTAACACATCACTCATGTCGAATCCTGTTGTTCTCGCCAAGAACCCATACACGTTCCCCCCTTCCGGGGAACTGCGCATTAAAAACGTAGATCTGTCGGAGACAGCATCTCTACTCGATAGTGACTTGCCGTTTATTCTTGATCGGCCGTCCCTGTGCAATTATACAGGGATCCCACTGCAGACGTTGAGCTTTTTCTTGTTGTCAAAGACAATTAAAGGCAAGCGGACGTATGTCAAGAACACACAGTACCAAGAGTTCAAAATCCCCAAACCCCAGAATGCAAAGGACCGCGAGCTTGGTGTGCAGCGGTACCGATTTATCCAAAACCCGTGCCCAGCCCTGAAGCGCATCCAGAAGCGGCTAGCAGAGGACTTCTGGGGGAAATTCCCGCTACCGGAGTACGTGGTCGCCTTCCGCAGTAAGTATAGCATCCAAGACGTGGCTGCACTGCATGCTGGGCGTCCGCTAATCCTGAGCATCGACCTTCACAACTTCTTCCCCTCCATCAAAGGGTACATGCTGGTCGAGTTCTTGGTTGACCAGGGCTACCCGCAGAATATCGCGCGGGACATCTCGGAGCTCTGCACGTTCCACGCGTTCCTTCCCCAAGGCTCCCCGTGCTCTCCTGTCATCAGCAACGTGATTGGCTTTCATCGGTTCGATGAGGCGGTACGGGCTGCTGCAGAAGCCAAGGGTTACCTCTACTCGCGGTATGCTGACGACCTCATCCTCTCTACAACGGATGAATCGGCGGCTTCCTGGGAAACCGCTGGGGGGTTGCATAAGGAGATCTGTGGGATCATCGGTCGGTCAGGCTTTCAGGTGTCGCACGACAAGACGAAGTTCATGCGCCCACACATGCGACAACGGGTATTGGGGTCGGTAGTCAATGAGTGCCCACCGCTCGATGACTCCGAGAACTCCGCAATCCGGTTGCGCATCCCGATGAGCGATTACCTGAATACTCGGGCGAAGCTGCATGATGCTCTCTTGAACGGAGCGGATCATGCAGGGGCTCGCCACCAGTTGTCAGGGACGGCGTTCCTACGGCACTTGAATGGCTACATCAATTCTTATGTCAAGAAGACGGATTATGCACGGTGGTTAAAACTTAGTCCTATTCTTGATATAATAATACGGAGACACCATAGTGCTTCCAACTCCTTACCCACTAGTTCCCCTCAAAACGGTGGAGCTGGTAAGGTCCTCGGACCCCCCGACATGGTTCTGGCCAGCGATGCAGAGATTAGCAAGCTTCTTGATGAGCTTGAGCCCGGCATCCCCGGCACCATCGACAAGGGGAGCCCTTTCTAGAAGACCCGTTCCTACGGATGTACACTTGGTTAACCCAAGTTACTTACATCCGTATGAAGAGAGGTACATAGAGTCATGGCTATACCATCAACCGATCCGACGAAATATCTTTTGAAGATCCGCGCGGAGGAAGCTGCTCACGCAGAACCTCCGATTTCCTCTCGATACCAGTGCGATCAAACGCAGCTACATACAGGGGATGTCTTCCGAAAGGGATACACACCGAAAACAACCTGTGTATAACGGCCTCTGCCCCTTCAAGGGACAGGGGCTGTGCAACTGCGCGTGGCTCCGGGTTTCCCTCTTCTTTTAAGTCGAGGGAAACATATGGAGTTACTCATCTATACCGCTCTCGCGCTCTTGCACTTCCTCAACCGAGTCGACAGAGTCGAGCGGAGTGTAGGAGGCCTGTTGTATCGAGAACGCTTGGACCGAGGTAACACGCGCTACTAATAAGTCTTTCTCCTGAACCAGGGGAAGTGCTATCTGCCACATCTTCGATGTGTGCAAGATGTGCACACGCTCCATCGATGGCTATCGACGGACGTCTCCCGCATGCGAGATCTTACTCGCTCGAGCAGCTGACGTTATGAGAGCTTTCGAAGGATTGATCAGTCGATTCGATTCTGAACGTTAAGTAAGTCAGTCAATTCAAACGATCAAAATAAACGCAGTCAAGACAGAGTCTGTTCTCCGTACCTGGAGAAGTAAGGATACAGCAGCTACGCAGCTAAGGCGGCCTCCGGGGCCCAGAGGAAGAGGCCCCGGCGGAGGAGGAGCTACAGATATCTATTCTTCTAGAAACGTCTTGTAAATCACAAGCTTGAGTCTTTTCACCCGAACCGGGTGAGTAGATATGTGGCTAGCCTAACGGCTGCCTCGGGGAGCCGAGCTCCGTCATCCGGATTAACCTGGGTGTGCAGCTCTATTACAAGGTCAACAACAAACCAAACCTAGGTCTTTGTTCGCGAACCGCGAACATATTGCCCTTGGCTAAAGCCGTCGGCCGACACGTGTGCACCTGCAGTCTCGAACCCTGAGATGTCGAGATATTTCATTGAAACGCTAACACCAAACCGATCAAGTCTTACTCACGTTCCGTGAGTGCTGTGTAGTGCTGAGAGTTCCTCTCGCTGAAGAGGACTGCCGGAGGCGCCCTTCGCTAGGAGCCAGCGGCTATGAATAAGTCAAGTGAATAAGTCAACCGTTGCGTAAAACACTGAGTGGCCCCATCGTCTAATGGTTAGGATACCGGATTTTCAATCCGCCAATAGGAGTTCGATTCTCCTTGGGGCTACCATATCGTCTCTTCCTCTGATCCAGAGGACATAGTGCTAAGAACCTTTCAACTTAAGGGTTCTGCTGAACGGATAAATGCAAACCAGTTTTTTTTAGGGCACAGAACGAATGTACTGGTTCTTGTTATAATAAAATGAGTCTCCAGTACCCTTAGGCTTACAGAAGGGCATTCTTAAACCTGAGGTACGCAAGATGCTGCTCGTAGCAAAACTCGACTGGGCTTTCCCACGGCAATACGCTGTGGAGGGAGGTAGCTGCTATAGTTACCTCTTCCAGAATCGCTTCAAGAAGGATGCTTCAAACCTGTTCATCTTGGTTGCACACAACCCACCTGCTGATTGGCTTTCCCTCGAAGTCAACGAAAGCAAGCGAGAGGAAGATATCCCTCGCGACGTGACCAAGACGCTTCACCGTATTCGAGGCCTGTTCTCCTTCAACTATCGCTCTCGCGCGGGAGACAAGCTTCCCGTACTCCACGCGAATCCAGTGACATCGGACAAGTTGTCGGCCAATGCCGTCTTTGTCAATGTATCCAACAAACATGCTCCAAATGAAAATTACCGCTACCTAGTAGAGGATGAGGAGATCGCAGCCACCAAGTCAATCCACTTTGTCTCGCAGCTAGGACCTTTCCGCCTTGGCGGAGCCCGTACAATCTACCGGAATCGCTTGATTGGGGTGTTGCCGTTTAATACCCATATCACGCGAGTTCAGGTTGAGGATGACCAGGTTGTAGCCACGAAGCGGTTCGTGGTCGATCCGGAAGAGGGGTTGAAGGAAAGGGGAGAAGTGGTCCATGATGAGGGGGCTGTCTCTGCTTAACTCCATGGTGTGGTTCTTTCTTGGCCCAGTGGTTTGGTTCATCGGCATTTATGGGGAGAACTCTCCATACGTCGTTGTTCCAGCCATCGGCATCTTCCTCTTAGCGGGGGGGTGCCGGGTCAAGAGCCATGGTGCGGTCGGGGTATGCTTGGTGGCATACTTAACGTACTCCTGGGGCAGCGTGCTAATCGCGTACGCGCTCTGGGGATACCTGTTTCAGTCCTTGTTACGTCGTGACGATGACGACATGCTTCTAACAGTAACGTAAGGGACGGGAGCGTCGCTCACGCGATGTCTCCTTAGCTTATGTAAGGAACCCTATGTTGATCTGCAAGATTCACCGCACTATCCACCCTGATGGCACACTTTCCTGTCCTGAATGCGCAAGCGGGGGTGTTATGCCCTCGGAACCGAGGATTGGCATTGCCCGACCCTTCTCAGAACTTTCCCTCTCTGACCAAGGAAAATTTCGCGAGTGCACTCTGGGCATTGAAGTCCCAGAGGGAGCCATCGCAGGTTTTCTACCAAACCACCCCCGATATGGAGTCCGACCCCGTGTCCGAGCCCGCCCAAACGGTCAAGAAGCTGGTTCAGTCCAGTGTGATGTACCGGGGAGTTCACCTCGCCAATATACGGATTCTGGCCTATTCGCACTTCTTGCGCCAACTGCAGCTCCACGCGACGGCAACACTGGCCGAGGACCCGGACCCACTACGGGCCTTGATAAAAAAGGATCTGTGGTACCGGCGTCTTCTCCAAACTATGACGCCCAAGGCTTCAGTGAAGATCTGTGAGCGTTGTGCTAGCACAATCGGCTTGCTGCGGTATCTTTCGGAGAGTGTTGTACTACAGCAACTTCGGTATGAGGGAGTGCTACACGCAGCTGTGTTTGACTGGGCGGAAAAGCAGATTATCGAGGAAGAAGTCTGTCACTTTAGCCTGTTCTCAGTGACCCCTAAGGGGCAACACCTGATGAAGGTATTGCGTGATGTTGTCCTGGCTACTATGCTGGATATGTCTCTCCCTTACCCAGAAGATGACAAGGTCTCTTCATGGCTGCCAGGACACCTCCCTTTTATCTGGCGTATCCTAGCTCAGACAGATGGTTCAGAAAACTGCTGGTGTAAGAAACCGCACATAGGCGGGGGTCCTTTTGTTCTTACTAATGCCAATGTATTTCACATGGGTCCCAGCTTCGTACCACCCCCTCCGACCCTTCCCTCCTCTCATTCTTCGGTGAAAAAATAAATATGTCCGGTCGACAAGAAAAACGTCAGTCTCGTGTGGATATGCAGCTTCGTATCCAAACATTGGAAGACCAAGCACGAAATCAGCGGGACTTCATTGAGAAGCACGTGTTATACATGCGGTCCTTTGCGGATTTCCTGAACCAGCTCAAGATGGACCATCTGGGGCTTAGGCAGGTGTGCTTTGAAGCTAACCTCTTCTCCGAAGAGAGCATGTTGAAGGTCAAGGAAAAGCTGGCGGCCGAATATGCTGCGTTAGAAAACGCAACCAAGGCGGCCGAAGCCGAGACCCCAGCGGAACTCGTGAGTCCGTGATATTCCTCTGGCTTCTAACGACCGCGCTAGCGGCAGAGACCTCTGCCCACTTGTTTCAGAACGCGATCCTCTTTGAGAGGATGCGTGCATGGGCTGAAGTATCCCTTGTGGACCCCTGGAATGAGTTCCTAGGATGCTTCGAGTGCCTCTCCTGGTGGACCTGTCTCTTTTGGTCCATCATCTGGTACTTTGTCCAACCCTATGAAATACCCTTTATGGTTTTATTTTTGATGACCTTCGCTTTACACTTGCCGGTGTTAGGGCTACACTCGGTTAGAACGTGGTTACACGATCAAGCGTAACGGAGGAACTACCCATGGCGGTCTTCGGCGACATTTCTGCTTGCCTAAACGTGCTTAGCACGGAAACCGTGGGGGTTACCCCTGAGCTATTTTTCAGCCCTTCTGCCCAACAACTCATTAAACGCAAGCAGTGTCCTACACCACTACGGGATCTTATCACGCGCGAGTTGCCTCGCCGAGACGGATCCACTCCTGCATAGTTTCGGAGAAGTCATGAGTACGCGTCAGTATTGTGACCGCATTCGGTCGCGCCAGATCGTCCCAGGGGATAAGACCTACAAAGTCTCCCCATTCCTCATCACCGAGGCGAAGTCCGGTGCTGAGATCTTCTCGTTTCCGGGATACGGCGAGATCTGTGAGAAGAGCCTCGAGGGTATTCTGAAGCACATCCGTGCGGCCTTCCGCATGAAGCTCGATACCCCCAAGGCCCCGGTATCCAAGAAGGGGGGGGGGAAGCGGAAGAAAGCGGTAGATCCGGTAACTCAGGAGCTCGTAGCTAGCGGCGCATCGAGCTAAGCTAGGCTTGCACTGAGGCTAAAGGTGTCGGGGTGCCTTCGGGTACCCCGCCACTTTTTCTTTTTAGATACCCGAGGTATAGAAACATGATCATCGTTGGCTTTTCAGGGAAAAAGCAGGCGGGTAAGGATACGGGAGCTACGGAGCTCGCCCAGATGTGGCAATTCAGTAGTGAGGGCTTGGGGGGCTATTCCCTGCGATTAGGCTGCGCCGATCCCCTCAAGGAGTTTTGTCTTCGTTGGTTCAACCTAAAGCATCATCAGGTTTGGGGGTCGGATGCCCAGAAGAATGAACCCACGCAACATCGCTGGGAGAACCTCCCTGGTAATGTGGCACAGGGTCGTCGAGGGTACATGTCTGGGCGAGAGATTCTCCAGATCTGGGGGTCCGATATCCTCCGCAAGTTCTGGGAAGACGTACACATCAACCAACTGCGGCTAAGCCTTCTGGATGCGAAGGATAGGGGCTTCGGGTTAGCCCTTATCCCCGACGTACGCTTCCCGAATGAACTAGCCATGATCCAGTCCTTGGGTGGGCATATCGTGCGTCTTCGTCGCGCTCCCCTGGCAGGGGATCAACACGCTAGCGAAACCGCCCTGGACGACTATCCTTGGGATGCTCCACCGAACCCGTCTTTGACCACCGTGATCGATAATTCTTCCTTCACACTTCCTCAATACATCGAGGCCATCCATGCTTACGGAAATGCTCTCATTAGCGCCCCACGAGACGCTGACTAAGAAGTTGTTCTTCGGGGACCTGCCCGATTCACCTGCTGGAACTCTTCCTACCGGCATCGTGGGTATCGACATTGAGACTGAGGGTACCTCTCTCGAACCTTCATCCGGAAGCATTGGTTGTGTCACCTTCTGGTGGGGTAGTTCTCGTACCTGCGCCGTATTGAGCAGTCTTGCCAAGGATACCCCCAACCTTCGCAAGTACCTGTCTTCGGCATCTGTTGCGCCAATCTTCCATAACTACGCCTTTGATGCTTCCTGGCTCGTGCACCACTGCGGGGTCCTTCCTCAACTCTATGGGGATACAAAGCTAGTAGCAAAGCTACTGGATGAACCCGCGACGTCACTAAGTGCGTTGCTGGAGAAGTACCTCGTGGCGGACCCAGCGGATCGTCCAGATAAAACGGTACGCATCTCGCCGTGGTGTTCCCCCTACTCGCGCTGGACACCCGGGATGAGGGAGTACGTGCTCAATGATGTACGGCATCTTGATGGTCTGTACGTCCTTCTGCACAATCAACTTACGGCGAGGCAACAAAATCTATATCATCGGTTAGTCAGACTCCTCCCGAGCCTTGTAGAATTGCAGCAGTCAGAGGTTGGGTCACCGTTGACAAACCTCGGGGACCTGCAGTTCTTGACTGACTATGCGTCCCGGTGTCCATCGAAGGTTTTAGAGAAACTGAAATGCTAGATTATTTGCCTGAGGTTGAAATTCCTGCGGCGTACAATCTCACCTTCAACGCAAACGGACGGGAGATCCGTGAGAAGATTGAGAAGCGGTTAAAGGACGTAGAGCGGGAGATCAAGAAGCAACGTGAGAAAATCGTCGCTACTGTTGTCCACCCGCAGCTCGAGACAATTCTCGAGGACTCACTCTACGTTCCCCTTCTGCATCCGATGCAGTACGTTGCATCAGAAGAGGCGATCACAAGCGAGTTCGACGGTGAGGGCTGGAAGAAGCCTCAGGAAGAAGAGATGGAGGCGTCAATGAAGCAGAAGCTCATGGACACCTTAGTGATGGAGCGCTTCCACGGCTTGAAGCACCTCCAACGGGTACTCGAGTTGATCGCACGTAACACGAGTCCTGACCTTGTCTACGAGCTCACTACCGACCAGATGCTAGTCTTTGGCTTCTAGGTAGTGTAGTTAAAAAGTTGCCAACTTCTTGTCATAATATAGTGACGAGATGGTGGGTCGTCGACTCGCTTCTTATCTTACCTATTACACAGGGGCGGTTGAGATGGCAAACAAGCACGTATTCGCTCAACAACCAAAAGGCAAGCTCTTCCCCACGGCAACGGGGAAGAACACAGCCGGGCTCCCAACCTTCGAACGGTCGGGGGAAGAAGCTCTCGCAACCCTGGCGTTGACGTCCACCTTCAACGGTACGTACTACTCCAGCGAAGCAGATCAAGTCAACAAGACCATGGAGTTGGTGTCGACCTGCGACCCGAACTTCGTGGCACAAGTGGCCTTTCACGCGTACGCCGAACGGCGCAAGGACTTCCCCGTGTTCCTCTGTGCATGGCTCTCCGGCCAGAAGGTTCCGCTGTTGTTCAAGCGGGTCTTCCGTGAGATCATGCACAACGCCACGATGATCCGCAAGTTCGTGCAGATCATCCGGTCAGGCGTGGTCGGACGCAAGTCCCTCGGAACGCTTCCCAAGCGGGAAGTCGGACGGTGGCTCAACGAACGCTACTCTGACACGTTGCTTCGGGAGCTGGTGGGAACCAACCCGACGATGCGGGCTCTGATCAAGCTCGCGCACCCGAAGCCAAAGGATGCGCAACGCAGCCAGATCTTCCGCTACCTCTGCGGCTATACCTACGACCTCGCGGCGCTCCCCGAACTCTACCAAGCGTTCGAGGCGTTCAAGAAGGCCCCCGAAGGCAAGCCCGTCCCACCGGTGGACTTCCGCCAGCTGTCAGCCCTCAAGCTGACTCTGAAGCAGAAGAAGGAGATCTTCCATAACGGGGGCTTCACCTTCCTCCGCATGAACCTCAACACTGCCCAACGTTGGGGGGTCATGGACGATCCAGGGATGGTCGCGTACATCGCTTCGGTACTCAGTGATGCCGAGGTGGTGCGGAAGGTGGGGGTTTACCCTTACCAACTGTACACGACGTACCAGGCGATAAAGAAGGCGGGTGAGACGCCGGAGATCATCAAGACGGCATTGAAAGATGCACTGGATGCGTCTCTCCAAAACATCCCGCACTTTGAGGGGCGTAAGCTTCTCATTTGTCCGGATGTCTCGGGATCGATGCACTGCCCAGTCTCGGGGCACCGTGAAGGGGCGACGACAGTGACGTCGTGCCATGAGGCGGCAGCGTTGGTGGCAGCGGCTCTTCTTCGGAAGAACCCGTCGGCACGCATCATGCCGTTCTCCGACGAGGTGGTTGACGTTGACCCGTCGACCTTCCTTGGGAAGAGCGTGTTCGACGTGACTGCGGCCCTTTCGGCTATCCCGAGTGGAAGAACGCGGTGCGCAGCTCCACTGGACAAGGCGCGTGCGACGAAAGATAATGAGGAGCTTCCGGACCTCATCATCTTCCTCTCGGACTACGAGTCCAACATCGTAGTCGGGGATACCACATTGCAGGGCATGAAGCGAACGGAAACGCTCAGTGCGTTCCTGAAGCTGAAGGCGCGCAACCCGAAGGCACAGATGGTATGCATCGACATGACCGTTCCAACAGCTCAGGAGTGCCCTTCCTACGCGGGTACCATCCTGAACCTGGCGGGGTGGTCGGACTCGATGTTCGACCTGATCCACGGGTTCGTGTACCACCAGTCGACGATGGGACTCGTCGATACGATCAAGAAGATCCAGCTTTTTAAGGATCCGCTTGACGTGGTGCCGTCCCCGGCTTAACCTAAGCCTGTTGGGTAGGTCTGGATACGACGAGCGATAGGTACCAAGGACCGTCATAGTCTTTACAGGTGCTTACGCTTTGGGGGTTCGATTCCCTCGCTACCCTTCATTAGCTGAATAAGAACGAGTGTACATCCAATACTGAAACCACTCGTTCGTCCTTGTCAGCTATTCTGGAAATAACACCAAGTGGTCTTGGTACTGGCCTGCAAAGCCAAGGTACTAGGTTCGATTCCTAGTATTTCCTCCATGAGAACGAATAAGTACGTGTCTACATCTGAAAACTGTTTTGACACTTACGCTCTTGTCGTTCTCTTATGCACTGTCTGCGGGATGCAGACCTGGGGCTACGAACCTCGGAGGACAAGTTCGACTCTTGTACGGTGTACCATGTTAGATCCTGGAAGGACATGTGCTCCAAAGGCAACATGCGGGGTTCGATTTCCTGGCTAACTTCATGTGGTTGTAGCTCAGCCGGTAGAGCGCAGGATTGTGGCTCCTGAGGTCGTCGGGTTCAAGTCCCACCAGCCACCCCAATCAAAGTCAGACCCCTGTACCTAGGGGTGTAGTTTTCTGCGGGAGGACTCGCGGCGATGAGCCGCCCGGACGCCCAGTCAGCGAGCTCAGCGGTACTGAAGAACATAGAGAGAACGTTTTGTAAAACACTAGGAAAGCTAGCGTAATTGGCAGCGCGGCAGAAAAAAAAAGTCACTTCGATCTTCGTCAGGAAAGGCCACCTTCGGGTCGGCTAGACCTGAATACCGAAGACGACTACAATACCAAGATCTGCAGGTTCTGGGTTCAAGTCCCAGGCTTTCCACCAGTAAGTCCGTTCCTCGTACCGAGGAAAAAGAGTTCCGCTGGGAGCACATCCCCAGAGGCCTTTAAATGCATTTCGCAGCCCCATGCAAGCGCTTTAACGACTTGGGTTATAGTAAATCAACCGAGGAGATGGTGTAAAGGTAGCACACCGGTCCCAAAACATTCTTTCTAGTTGCCTCTCTTCGGGGTTGCAACGCCTTCGTTGGGTCATGTACCCGAATGTATGAAAGAGTACCTCACGCCGGAAGACAAGGGTTCAAGTCCCTGACTCCTCACCATAAGTCTTTCGCTAGCCCCTAGCGAACTGTGTTGTGCGTTCCGCTTCAGCCTTCGCGAGAGGACCTCGTCGCGTACGATGTTAATCACGAAGAGCACGTAGAAAACGTTTGTAAAACGCTAGTTTGTTTGTAAAACGCTAGTTTGTTTGTAAATCAACCCTTGGCGGGGTGGTGTAATGGTAGCACTAATGCTGTCTTCGCTCTCGTCAGCTCGCTGAATCAAGAGGATAGCTACTTCACTTGAAATGGAAAGGTCGAGGTTCGAATCCTCGCCCCGCCACCATAAGGTCTTCTCGTAGCTCCTACGAGGCAAAGCACTCCTTGGCTGCTACGCATCCAGGTCTCGGGCTCAAGACGTCTCCTCTCCCGTGGAGGTGTCCGCGTATATGACGACGCTAGTAAACCACTCTTGCAAAACCTTCTAGGCGTGGATAGTCTTTAGCTATACGCCCCCTGTACTCAAGGTCATAAGATGCCTCGCCATCCCCACCTAACTACCGACGACGTTACGAAGCTGATCGATATTTATGGACTTAGCAACGCGGTCCTGTACTATCTGATCGACCCCGACTCGGGGCATAACTTCGTCGAAGATCCGGAACTTGCTGCACTAACCGAGAACTTGCGCGAACCACTGCGCGACTTCTTAGAGTTCCTGGATCTGATCGAGGAGGACTCCTCTGGTGAGGCCTCTGCCATCCCCAAACGTCTTTGTCTCCATCCCTCGCAACAGAAGCATTTTGCAGAAGTTGAGGACGATGACGAAGATGAGGATGACGAAGAGGACGAGGATGAGGTAGACTGTGAAGAAGAGACGTAAAACACTCGTTTGAGTGCGGGGTTAACTCAGATGGCTTGGAGCGGGACGCGGGAAGAGCGCCGGATTTATGATAGGGAACGATACTACCGGCGAAAGGCTCGGTTGATTGAGATCCTTGGTGGTAAATGCGCTCAGTGCGGCCTAACTGACCAATTAGAGTTCGACCATAAAGACAGTTCAACAAAAGCCTTTACGATTGGGGATAGTTGGACGAAACCTTTATCAGAAATCGAAGCCGAGCTTTCGAAGTGCCAGCTCCTTTGTAAGGACTGTCACTTGGATAAAACTTGTGCGGAGAAATGTAAATTAACGCCCCACGGGACTATCAGCGGCTACTACACTCGAAAGTGCCGGTGTGAAGAGTGTAAAAAGGCGTATGCAAAGTACAGAAAAGAAAGACGAAGTACGGGTAGAGAGAAGGCGAGAGTGGCTCAACGGTAGAGCATCGGGCTTCCATCCCGAGGGCTGCGGGTTCGAATCCCGTCTCTTGCTCCAGGTGCCGAATATTGTTAGGTCTACATCCTGTAAAGACTTGACCTAGCAAATCTCGTCGGCATTTTCTAAATGGGGAGACTGACACAACTTTCTTCAGGTCACCTCGGGGGGTATCCGAAAGATTTCATGTCAGTCTCCCCGCCAAAAAATAGCGGGGTGGAGCAGTGGTAGCTTGCCAGGCTCATAACCTGGAGGTCGCAGGTTCGACTCCTGCCCCCGTTACCAGCCGTATCAAGGTAGCCTTTTGCAAACCAATCACTAGGACTGCGGGGGAGTAAGACGGCAATACGCAGGCCTCATAAGCCTGAGATAGTGGGTTCGACTCCCACCTCCGCTACCAGCCCTTTGTAAGCCTGCGGGGGGTCGTCTCCCAGAATGACGGACTTCACTCAGTGGAGTCTGGGAGACGCCTCCCGCTTTCTTTTTAAATACATACAATGAGCCTCGAAACTGACATCTCAGCGGACGAACTCGAGGAGTGGGTGCGAAGTATACTGAAGATCTTTTACAATCAAAGCATGCACATGCGGTTGTCGCCGGACGTGATTCACGCAGAAATCCAACGGGCTAATGACGAAATATGCGCCAAGATGAAGAGTTCATTCAGCTCCTCGCAAGGGACATGAACGTCTCACGTTATGAAATCGAAGCATTTCTTCGCTCCTTGCCGTTGCAACCGGAACCACCTGAAGAAAGCCTCGATAGCTCAATGGTGGAGCAACTACCTGTTAAGTAGAAGGTCGTAGGTTCGACTCCTACTCGGGGCGCCAGTGTCCCTAAACCACTCGAAAGGAAAAAACACCATGGGTTACTACATCCAAGGCCCCATTCGGGGCAAAGCCGATCACATCTGCGTAACACACGGAGCGGTGAAAGTTACCCAGCCCCAGGCCAAGGACTTCGATCCCGAAGATACCGAGGTCTACGTGTGCGTCGTCAAGAACATGGCGTTCGACGCCGCTGCTGTGTGTTACATAGCGGCCGAGATCTCGGACCTCGCTGATCCACACGATGCCCGTCCGAAGACGTGGCTCAAGATGAACAAGGCGCTCGCATACCAGTTGTCGGGGTATCGAGGGTCGTAGTAGTATCGGGGCCGACAGGGATCGATGGAGGAACGGAAACGTAGCTTGCGCGCCGTGGAACCCCGACTTGGCCACGTAAAAATGCCGGGAAGCTCTAAATGCAGCCAAAAGCGGCATTGTCAGCAAGGGCGCCTTTGGGCCCCGCGCACGCCTCGCGCGTGTCGCGGCCTAATCGGCCTCCTGAACGCATCGCGTTCTGACCCCCCAACTTATGGACACCGATTAGTAAGACGGGGACGGCTATCGGTCGGAGCTCACTGAAGGGCGGACTACGGTAAGTGAGCGGTAAGTAGCACAGCAGTCCTAGAAGGTACACGAGGTTGCTCTTTCCCTTATGTACTGTCGAAACAACAAAAAAGGGATATGCGCGTAGAAAGCTCGTGGAAAGGCCTACCAGACCCGGGTTCAATTCCCGGCGGCTCCACCATACCTTTGTGCAATCACTACTCTTCAGGAAAACGACGGACACTAAGCTATAGCACGCGGCAGTGCCGCGTTATGTTTGGGAGCAGACAGCTAGGGGATATAGCTCAATAGGTAGAGTACCGGACTGTCTCTTCGGTGGTTACGGGTTCGAGTCCCGTTATCCTCGCCATGAAACTGATGAATATGAGAAAGTGTACATAACACTAAATGAAGCCCACAGTAGGCATAACAAATGCCGAAACGGCTTCCACTTTCTTCCCTCGTCGTCAGTTTCTTTAGGGCTCGTAGCTCAATGGGAGAGCAATTGGTTTGCATCCAATAGGTAGACGGATCGTTACCGTCCGGGTCCACCACGAGTAGGTAGCTCAACTGGAAGAGCTTCGGATTGAAGATCCGATGGTTGTTGGTTCGAGTCCAACTCTACTCACCAAACGCAAGGAGAGACGCGTGCACTGGAATCATCGTGTGCTTCAACTCGAGGGCGAATGCTTAGGCATCGTCGAAGCGTATTACGACGACCCTACGGACAAGCTTCCCCATTCTGCAACAGAATCTTCCGTCGCAGTAATCGGAGATAATCTTGAAGGGTTGAAGTGGACTCTCGACCGAATGCTCGAAGCTCTCGCTCGTCCCATTCTGAAGTGGGAAGGCAACGATCTTGTAGAAGCCGGTGTGGCGAAACTGGTAGACGCGCTGGATTTAGAATCCAGTCCCTAACGGGGTGGGGGTTCGAATCCCCCCTTCGGCACCAATACCCTCTTGTAGCTCAATTGGAAGAGCATCTGGCTGTAAACCAGAAGGTTTGTGGTTCGAGTCCACATGAGGGGACCATGTTCCGTCGAAAACCACTCATTGCATATTCAATTCTTGAAAAACACCATGCACACCCAATTTATCTAAATCTGCAATTCTGGAGAGTACGTCAACTTTCCGCTTGGATTGCAAATCCAATTCCCGAAGGGTTGTCCGGTGAAATACGCTTTGCTGGGTTTGCTGGCGCTCCTGAGCGCATGTGCAAGTGCTGACAAGATCGGTTCCGTAGGTTCAGTGGAGTACTTCTCCGTTGGAGACCCGAATGCCTTGAGCCCAAGCTTCACTGCCTTAGTGGAGAAACGCGGAGAAGAGGTCAAGGTACTTCAAGTCTATGGAAGCGACGGCTGGCTCCCTTCTTTGTGGGGTGCTACCTTTGGTGCTGGTGGAGAGGTCGGGGCAGCCGCCATGTTTGGCCATTCCCTGAAGCCTACCAAGTACAACAGCTCGGAGTCGACTACTGTCAGCAGTGGCAGCGAGAGCGATTCTAGTGCTGATGCTGATGCTGTTCAAGCTCAGGGACAGCAGCAAGAACAAGAGGGTAAGGGTCATGGGAAGGGCTACGGCAAGCCACCCAAGTGTGAACCGCCGCCTCCGAAGTGCGAAGAGCCCTCCCAAGAGAAGGGCAAAAAGGACCACGGCCGGGGACATAAAGGCAAAGACGACTAGTCTCGCCTAACGGTCGTGCGAACATAAGGTGGGGAGACAGGAGACTGTCTCTCTGCCTTCTTTTTTTTAGATGGGAGATATTCTGTGGTGCAGCTACCAAGCGCTATTGCGCTGTTTCTGGATTGTGACGGGACTATCCGAGAGCCCGACCCCGCAAAGACACAAGAGAAGTTCCTCAACCACATTGACCATGTACGGCTCATTCCCGACGTCCTTTCTACAGAAGGGTGCCCGAGCCATATCATTGATTGGTTTGACAAACTACTTGGCTATTCCCAGGATGGAGAGCCGTTCATCGTCCTTGTCTCCAATCAAGGTGGCGTGGAGAGCGGGCATGTCTCCTTCCGCATGGCTAAGCATGTTATGGAGGTCACAGCCGATCTGCTCTATGAGCAAGTATGTCGACCGTACTCCGGGCGGACAGTCATCATGCGTGAGCATATCCTCACGTTCTGCGCACCATACAGCGGGTGGTTGCGTAAACCAGCCATTGGCATGTTCGGTGCCGCAGAGTGGCGACTTCTCGAGCTGGGCTACCACCTCAACAAGACGCGGAGCATGATGGTGGGAGATCGGCCAGAGGATGAGGATGCGGCCTATGGTGCATGCCTAGCGTTCAAGTGGGCTTGGCAGTTCTTCGACCGTCCTGATCCAGATGAGGAGGTCCTGTGAGCCAGCCTTGTCCCTTCAAGTGCATCTCTGAGATCACCGTAACTCCCGTGCAAAGCATGGGGGGTGATCACATGGTTGCGGCTGCTGCTCGCGTATCTACGTCGGGTGAACAAGCACTGGAGTTCGCCAAGCCCGAGTGTCTGGACGAGATCGGGGGCTTAATCCGCTACTTGATGAAGCACCGTCATGGTACTCCCTTCGAGCATGCGGCTATGACTTTCTTCGTCCATGCCCCTATCTTTGTCTTCCGGGAGTGGCATCGTCATCGCGTGGGCTTCTCGTACAATGAGGAGTCTGGGCGATACAAAGTTCTTGACCCAGTGTTCTGGGTGCCAAAGGCAGCACGCCTAACGATGGTACCTAAGGAGTTCAAGCCGGCTCGCCCGACCTTCCACATGATGTCTCCGGAAGAACACAAGTTCTTGGTCGAAGAACTCGAGGACGGGTATCAAGAAGCATACGATCGTTATCTAAAGCTTCTGCAGAAGGGCTACAGTCGAGAAGCTTCTAGAGTGATCCTGCCCTTTGGTATCTACTCATCCTGCTGGGTAACCTGCAACCCGCGTTCGCTTATGCACTTCCTTTCACTGCGGACGCATGAACCCGAGGCACGCTTCGTGTCATATCCGCAAGCTGAGATTGAGGAAGCAGCGTATGCCTGTGAGGTAGCCCTGGAGAAGGGCTGGCCTCTAACCTACCAAGCATTCAACGATGGGGGGCGTGTAGCCCCTTAGGAGACACAATGGAATACGTACAAACGTACGTGAAGCCAGGTACTGTCGTGTACTTTCCTCTCTACCGTGAAGCATTGGTGGTGGAGACGCATGTGCGGGTAGTGGAAGACTGGCGGATTGACAAGGTTGACAAGAAGAAGAACGCTATACTTGTCTTCACTAACGTGGATGGTAGGATAGAGATCCCCTCAGGCGAAAGCTGGGAGGAGGTTCAAAGGACTACCGAGTTGGGTGTCCAGTACGTGGACATTGCGGAGCCGATTGGCAATGCGATTGACGTAGGCTATGAGTGCTTCCTGACTGCCCGCGAGGCACTTGCTTGCATTCCCTACAGCAGCCCACGGCATAAGCTTCGGCGGCTTAAGCGGGCTCGCCGCAGTCGAGTACGCTGGATCCTCTCAACACATTCCATCTGTGGCCGCTATGGGAAACGCCCCCAGAACAGCCACCCTGCGGTCACTGAGTTGCTGAAGATCTACCCACAGAATCCACGGCTGTACACACGGAGAAAGTAATGAGCTCGCCACATCCTCCGTTTCTTGCATCTCTGTATTACTACAAGATGAACAAGACGATTCTGGAGCTTAGAGATACCGTGTTAACTGGCCATTATCCCTTCCATGGGATCATTCTTGAGATAGACATTGGTGCTCGGTTTATCCAAATACTTTGCCCTGGTGGTGGGAAGGTGTGGATCAACCTGGATAACCTCCTAGGGATTGGAGAGCCAACCGATGCTGACCCTCCCCAAACTTAACGACGGCGATGTCATCGTCCGAGTCCAGGACGGTAACCGGAACAAGCTCTTCCTGATTCCCGCCCCTGGGCTTGTGTATAGCGTCTGGGAGCTACGGGGTCTCCTCGAGGTTCCCCGGAAGGTCTCAGTGAAGCGCTGGATTCGAGCCGACGACTGGTGTAGTATGGAGTACGCAGCCTTGTACCCGTTCCAGATGGAACAAGGGATGCAGTTCGAGGTCGTTTCTTCTGCTTACAAAGACTAAATCAACTGCCTCGTTTGAGGCACTGGAAGCGCATATTCCATTGGCGAGGAACCTGGTCTTGAAAACCAGTGCTGTAACAGGCTTGGAGGTTCGACTCCTCTCGCTTCCGCCATCTCTCCCATAACCAAAGGAACTCACATGATTCGCGAATGTGTTTGCAAGCACAAGGGCCAGGATACTCTCCATGGGGAGGGCCGTCGAGTGTTCAATGTCGCCCCGAATAAGGACGGGAGCTCAACGGAGTGTTGCACCGTGTGCAACCGAAAGATCGAACGCTCCAAGAATACAAAGAAGAAAGACGCAGCGGAGGCTGAGGTGTCCGCTGGAGCGGAGAAGAAGGGAAAGGCCAAAGGCGGGAAGCAGAAGAAGTAACTGCTCCTCGCTCTCATACAAAAGCCTCATCTTCGGGTGAGGCTTTTTTTAGCTAGAGGAACATGCACATGAAAGTTGTTTTCATCAGCGATACACATGGCATGCACAAGACGGTGAAAATACCTGAGTGCGATCTTCTGATTCACGGGGGGGATATCACTCACACGGGCGAGCTATCTATCCTTCAGGACTTCCTTGAATGGATCGTAGAGCAGAACGCGAAGAACATCGTCTTCATCGCAGGGAACCACGACTGGGGCTTCGTTCGTCGTCCCGAGGATTGCTATGCATTATTGCGGGACTACGGCTTTGGGATCCAACTTGGGCAGCCTGATGGAACCGTCCGCGAGGCTGGTCTTTCTCAATACGAAGGGGTAATGTACTACCTGCAAGATGCCGGAGTAACGATTGACGGCGTCAAGATTTACGGCTCCCCCTGGCAGCCTTGGTTTTGTAACTGGGCCTTCAATCTGGAGAGGGGCGAGCCTCTTCGCAAGAAGTGGGAGATGATCCCGCTTGGAACGGACGTCGTTGTCACGCATGGTCCTCCTGCAGGCCTGGGTGACTTCTGCGATAACATGCATGTTGGCTGTGGGGATCTCGTAGAGCGTCTCGAGGTTGTCAACCCTCGCTACCATCTCTGTGGACATATCCATGAAGGGTATGGTCGACGTAGTTGGGTTGGTCAGCGCACGCACTTCCTCAATGGGGCTATAGCCCTTGGAAAACACCATCGTTGGCAGGTCCCTCCAGAAGGGGGAAACCCTCCCCACGAGTTTCACATCGACGCAGAATAAGCCATTAAGAGGGATAGTTTTCAAGGTATCTCGACCAAAATAGCCTATTAAAAGGGCTAGTTGGCACCCCTCTTTTAGCCCTCAAAATAGGCCAAAACACCTTAATTTTGATCTATTTTTTGGGTATAGTAACATGACGAAGACAGGCTATTCGGCTCGTCACCGATGAAGCCTGGGGACTCTGCTGCGGCAGAGGACCTGCGTTAGAGAATGGGGATGTCGTCCCATTCGGTGAGTCGGCGTGTGAGCCGTCCACCTCCAGTCCCACCTTCGGGTGGTGGTTCCGTCAGAGTGTTGGCACTGAATAGGCTTAAAGGCGCTATTCATACTCTTGATTTGGATCGAGAGTACGTATGCCAGCGAACTACTCTGATAGGAAACCAAGGTCGAATCCACGGCCATAAAGACTGAGAAAACGCACTTAACAGGAACAAGTCCCCACTAGATCCTCTCTGTTGAGGTCCCCATGCCTGCGGGCGGGGTGATTCTCCTAAGAGGGAATGCCGGGTCATCACGGCACGTAGCCTCCTTCGGAGTGCTGCGGTGGTGTAGGGTGTTCTCTCCTGAGGCATAGTCCGCCAAGGGAAGAGTTCTCGTGTAAAGGCACGAGCGTAATACATCCTCCCAGCCCGAGGGTAAGACGGCAAGATGCTCGCCCGAAGGGCGGAAGGCGGAGTGCCAAGACACTCTCCCCGAAGTACTGGGGGTCAAAAAAAGAACCGGGCTGACACGAGCCCAAGGAAGTAGCTGCAAATCGTGGGAGAGTGACTATACTCTCCCCATCTTAGTAGGAAACCCTGCGGGGGGACCGAAGAGATGTATTCGCGCTGAGGGTCACACCCAGCCGAATTCGGGGCAGCTTTTCTTTAGCTATTGAAACTCCTAGCAATGTTAATTCTCTGTTAATAACTTGGCATAATAATATGCAGTGGGGGTACCTCTCAATTGAGGTGCTCCCTAATACACACAGAACTCTGAAGTTCTCCGATAAGTCGGTCGGGCTTTAGAGGAGGTCTGATGCCTATTAATCCAGGCGACCTGCGCACATTACTGCATGTGCAGTCTGAGAAGACTACCTATGGTCCCACCCTAAGCCGGGTTCGGGGCTGAAACTGTCGGCCGTATTCGTCGGCGACATACTGGTCCCTGAATAGGATCAGTGGGGGTAGTGTACAGGAGAATGCTCCTCTAGAGTACTCCTCCGGGCGAATCCCGGCTGGCTAGAGGCCAGGATAAAACTGGGGAGACAACCCCAAAAGGAACGAGGGTCTCGGTAGACGTACCGATACGCCCAAGTGTCACGGCGAAAGCGGGTGGGGGTCCATGTTGGAAAACCGGTGCGAGAAACGCTACAGGGTGCCCAACATCTAGAACCTTGCATACTGCTGACAGAGGTTGTTTACTAAGCAACCTTTTCTTAGCTATTAGATATCTTAAAACTCTTGGGCATTCTTGTCATAATAATATGCAGGCGCCCCTACTCGGGCTTTTCTTTTATCTATGAAGTCTCGTCTGATGAAATGGCTTTACTTGGTTCTGTCCGTGCTAGTCGCGCTTGTAGCGTTTCCTGTTGCGGATACATGGACGCCTCCGCAGACCGATGCCGAGCTTCAGCCGTGGGTCACGGCCCTTGGTGTCGTTTCGATGACACTAGCGATGGTCGGTGGGGTGGTCCTTACTTTCATGACGATCGACTACTTCGATCCTCCAGCACTCTTTTCTGATTGGGTGCTCTTTCTTTCTCTGGCTCTCTGCCTTCTCTTTACGCCCGTTACGATCTTAGCGATTCAGTGTGAACAGCACCTCCGTAGGAACATTGAGACGTCGGCACTCTTTGAAGAGTCTGTGGATCCTGTTCTGTGCAAACAACACAAGTATCGTCATATCTGCGACCGTTGTGAAAAGGTTGTCGTGCCTAGGAGGTCTGGCTATTGCAAGGGTTGTTGGGATGAGATGTTCAAGGAACATCGCGAACAGCATCCGGAACAGTTCCCGGCTGTAATCAAATGATCAAACCGCTGCCTTGTGTGGTGACATGTCACACCCATGGGGTACAGCCTTGGCACGTAGTCTGTTCTCACCTTCTCGATGCTCCTAGCCAAGAATGGCTACCTGTTGAGAAGAGCAAGGACGATGAAGGTGATCGTCGTGAGGTTGAACACGACTACGTGTGCCAGATGTGCGCCGATGAGTGGATCAAGCAAAACAAGATGCCCCCGTCTCACATGCTTCGTATAGTCTGTATGATGCATGTTCGAGACCTAATCAAGCAAAGCCAAACCAGCCTTGAGTAGGCTACGTTCGAACGCTCCAATGAGGACAACAGTCGTGAAATCTACAGTACGTCGAGGCAAGAAGCTCCATCTATTCAGCGCGAAGGACGTGATCGCGAAGCACCCATGTCTCGAAGCGAAGGACGTGATCAAGCTCGGCCAGGGTAAGCGCGGGACCGCCATCGCCACCTTGATGCTTCCAAAGGTCGAGCTTGACAATAAGATCTGGGTGCTCAACCATGTAGCTCGCTTCACACCTAAAGCACAGAAGTGGATCGTGGGCTACATGTTATGTCTTCTTGCAAAAATGATCGAGCCCTTCTCGACTAGCAGGAAAGACCGGGATTATAACAAACAGTTTCTTGCGTTAGGTGAGGTTCTCCAGAAGTACGGTGAGGGTCGCAAGTCTCTCAATCGTATGTGGTGGGAGGTTGAAGTTCTTATTTCGGCTCTTCGAAAGGAAAATTTCAAGACAGTGGATTCTGATGTAGTCCTTTCTCTCCAACATAATAAACTTTATCATGCAGCTCATCTCGCTCTGGATAAAGACCGTATTCAGGACAATATGTTCTTCTTCCATGATGCATTGCATTGGTTTTCAAGAGTGTACGTACGCGTAAAGGAAGAAGCGTATGAGAAGCGTTACCGTCCTGTTCCCTTCGCAGCCTCCTGGTCAGAAGAGGCCCGGAATAGGGAGCGGTTACATGACCATCGTGAGAAAACCTACGACAACCAGTTCGCTGCCCTACTGATCAAAGCCATCCGTGCATGGCAACGCGCCTAGGAGGTGCATCATGAAAAAGTCATCTGTGAAGAAGCTACGAGTGTTCTCTTGGAAGGACGTGGTGAAGACCCGTCCACACCCCTGCTTCCTGAACAAGGATGTTCAGAAGATGGGGCAGGGCAAGCGTGGGAACATCCTGACGTTCCTTGCGTTGCCCCGCATCAACCCTGAGGATAAGGTCTGGGTAGTGGCGCACGTCGCCCGCTTCTCAACAAAGGCAAAGCTCTTCATCCTTGCTCACGTCACGGATGAGTTGACTGAGGATGGTCGGTACCCCTACGACGACGTACTGGTTGTGGGGTACACCCACCTGCACTTCAAGGAGGACCTCCACCGCGAGATGCGGCGAGATCGTACCTCCTACCCCAACTACAACCAACGCTTGAACGATCAGCGCGAACGTGCGTTCATCTCTCGTCTTAGCAACGCCATCCGCGCATGGCAGAGGAGTTAGATATGTCTCGTGAAGTACGTATGGCTCTCGTGGAAGAATTCCCCGACTTCTTCCGTAGCCCACAGCGGGCTCTAGAGGTCGGGGACGGGTGGTTGCCCATCGTCAAGCGTCTCTGTCAGGGGCTAGCCGCCAAGCTCTCCCCTGAGGATGCTAAGGCCTTCGTCTTCGACAACATGAAGTCAAAATTCTGCCAGCTACGGGTTCACCACTCGGGGGTCCCTTGGGATCACCCAGTTGTGCGTGAGCTTGTAGTCCAGGCGGAGAAGGAGGCTGATGTCGCGTGTGAAAAGTGTGGGACATCAAACGGCATTACCCCCGGGGCCATGGGAGGCGTCAAGCTCTGTCCCATCTGCCGGAAGAACCGCGAACACCAACCCTGGGGCGCCTTTGCGGTATATAGCTAATGGGTACCAAGCCTTCGTCTAAGAAAGGGGCGGCATTGAAGCGCACCCCTTCGATCGAGTCGGCTCTCCCACAGCTCCCCTTGTCGGTCATCCTGGAGGCGGTCCCTTCGGCCCGCTTCCGGACACGTACCTTGATCAAACGGGCGATAAAGGAGGGTGTGCGGCATGGTTATGTTCAGGCGCACATACCATACTTTCGCCCATCCAAGGAGATTCTGTGTGAGGTAGTAGAGCAAAGCGTGATGAACGCCTTGATCAAGATCCTTGACTTTGGAGAAGTTTCGTGAAACTCATTCTTTGCCTAGCACTCTGTTGCACCGCGTTCTTCTTTCTCGGTTGAGTTGGTACCGTTCCGCATCTGGACGATGCGGACTTCGATACAATCAACCCTCTGCTCACACTCGAGATGTCCATCTTCTCCGACGGGATGCGCACCTCTCTCCAAGAGATCTGCAGCTCGGGATGGAACCCGGGTAGGCAAACGGCCATCATGGTTGAACTGGACAATCGTCACATCAAGTACGAGACCCAGTTCATTGATATCTGGTTGCCTCACCAGCGCAACATCATCGTCGATATCCCTGGCGAGTTGCCAGAGATTATCTACGTGACCGCACACTTTGATAAGATCGACGCAGCGCCCTGGGGCACCTTCCTAGGACAGCTGACGATCGGCCTATCGGACGTGTGTACTAGCCCCTTCTGTCTCTCTGACGGTGCGATTGACAACGGAGCGTCCTGTGCGGTTCTCATCCAGCTAGCTGAGTGGTTCACCCTCCACAAGCCGAAGTACTCGCTTCGGTTCGTCTGGTTCGGGGGCGAGGAGGTTGGCTTACGGGGATCCAAGTGTCACGTTGCCCGACTCAGCAGTGAGGAATGGGACAAGGTCATCCTTGCAATCAACTTAGATGGTGCAGGGGTGACCAAGCATGGTAGCTATATTGCCAATGATCTTGGCAGCATGGAGGCCATCCTGGACGACACGAAGGATTGGGGGAAGCTCCACGTCCAGAGTAGGCTTGGGAAAGGCTCGCTGTTCATCTTAGCAACCTCCGACCATGCCTCGTTCGAGGGCAGCAACCTGCCTATGACGATCCTGGGTGGCTGCTTGTTCCATGGGCTAGGGGCCGTATTACCTCGGGCAGACTGGCTGGATCTCTACAAAGAGGCTAAGCCGACCTTATTCCTCTCTCACTGGGGCAAGCCCGAAGGGCTCAACGAGTGGAACGACTGGCCTGTAGCGGCCAACCTGTTCCTGCTTCCAATTGCTTCGTGGCATGGGATGTTAGACTCAGCGTCGCGTATCAAGCCACGATACATGTACAACAGCTTTGCGCTGACGAGACACTTCATTCAGAACGTAGGAGACAAGCGTGGTCGGCAATGATTACTTTGGGGTTGCTATCTTCGAGGTTGGGTGCTTTCTCTCGCTCGTCATTGGGGTTAGCATGATCATTGGCATCCTGTTGGCGAGGTTTTGCTAGTGGGGCCCCTGACTGATGAAGAGCTTGATGAAAACCATGTCGCTGCAAAGCAGTTTGTGCAACAGAGAAAAAAAGGTTCCTACCGCCACCCCAATTGTCCCTATCCATGACGACCACTATCTGGCACTTACCTCGGAGCTCCGTGGTTGGCGCGAGGGTGGGATGGTCCTCATAACATCCGAGGAAGTCGCGCGGCTGCGTCGCATTGAAGCCGCTGTACGCGACTACTTCGAGATTCCTCCGATGGACGGTGGTACCGCCTGCATAGAACTCAACGTCTCTTTGGGATGGGTTCACCGAACAAGTCCCGTCTCTGAAACACTAATGGAAAGGGTGAGGAAAACGCCATGAGTCTACCAACCTGGAACGAGATAGATGCCCTGTACGACCCCCAAAAGATCCTAACGGAGATCAGGGATAACCGCGACGAGACCATTCGGCAGTTGCAGGCTGAGTGCACTCGCATCAAGCTCGAGGCTGCCAAAGAGCTTGACAGTAACTCTGTGCTTATGCAGCAGGCCCTTGACATCATCCGCCGGCTTAACTCGGAGATTGATGACTTGCGTACCTTGGTACGTGAGTTGACTGATGATGGGAAGTGTGACTACGATCACAACGACTATTGTCAATCACACAGCTTACATGATCGACCCTGCCCACATGGAAGGGCGAAGGCGCTTCAAGGTAAGGCATGGCCGTGGACCTCTTCTGGAGAGAAGAAATGATCCATGTCAGCAGTAAGGTACTTGTGTACGAGATCGATGGGAAAGAGGTGAACCCGCACCGAGTTGGTCAAGATGACGCGACGGCAGTCCATGTCCTAAGTCACTGGAACTATAGCAATCGTGTCATTCTTGGAATCGGCTCGTACAAGTTAACTGTCCTCGCGAAGGACCTCGAGGCCGCCATTGCAAATGCGCGGAATAATAGACGATGACCATTAAGCTGTCCGAACTTTATAAACTTGCTAAGCACGCAGAAGAAGTAAGTAAACTAGCACATGGGCCACTCGGAACGAGAGACCTACGTGAGGCTACTTCTGCTGCTTGGCGGTACTTTCGTGACAATACAGACGATGATGTGGTTGTTGCGTTAATCGAGGTCGCTCTCATCGCTAAGGAACACCTCATCGAGCCAACTACTCAGACCAGCAAACGCCTAGGCGCGGCGTTGGCGAAGGTGATGCCATGAGTCTCATTGCGGTACCCTGCCCTAAGTGTAAAGGTGTGGCCTTCTTCATAACGGAACGCATCCTCGCGATGAAGACCGAATGTGTTGTGGTTCCTGCTTCTCTTGTCTGGCATGAACTGTGCATCTTAAGCCAGACGGTGGCTGGGCTGCTAAGCCTCGGCATCCCGAGGGTGGACCTCTTCGCTAACAACGCAAAAGGAGAATTGCATGGGCTGGGACTTCACCAGAACACCGGAAGGCAAGATCGCGATCTGGAGCACCATCGTCGATGACATCATCTTCGAGGGGACGGAGGAAGAGGCGGTTGAGTTCTACTGGGGGCGCCAGAGACAAGCAGGGGAGTCTCGCGAGAAAGGTATAATTCTCAACCGTACCAAGGACGCTACGGTGGAGCGCTATCGCGAGAACATGCACTTCCGCGTCTACTGTGACGAAGGGCACGAAGACGAGTGCGCCCTGAACTTCGTACAGCGCACGGAAGACACGGTCTGCATGTGTAGTGCGAGGCCGGGGAAGAAACTAGGCGAACCCTAAAACAGGATTGATTCCGAAAGGAGAGCTATGCCGCTTGAATCACCACACGAACTGAAGATGCTGGCGAAGCATCTGATTGGGTACTACTCCAACGACTCTACCGCCTTCAGTTATCAACTGGCGGAAGGGACGTTGACGCTTCTTGACGAGCTCGACGCACTCAAGGTCGAGTTCGCTCGTCAGGAGAGGGACAAGGTTGCCCGTGAGGGTGTCATGCGTCGGCAACTTGATCTGTTGCGGGCGTGTGAGCGGGAGCGGGATGAGTTGCAAAAGGAAGTCGTGAAGCTTCGAGGGACCGCGGATGAGTAACTTCGAAGTCAACCACCTGCTGCACCTTGCTTGGGCAGAGGCGCGTGAAAGCAAGGACGAGCGTCAGGGAATCATTTTCGCTTTGCTTCATGGGAAGCTCGGAACAGTAAGCTTGCGTGCGGCCAGGGTTATAGACGATCGTCGGGCTGTTCTTGCCAAGGCTGCCAGCGTCTGCGCAGAGTGTAAGGAGAAGGGCGACTGGCGTGGTGGCGTCAACTTCGACCACCAGATGCGATGCAAGAATGGCCACGTCTGGGAGCCAGACCGCATCATTGATTGTGAGTACAACAAGCGGTATGATTCGGACTTACTCCCTAGTGACGAAAACCCGTAGGAGATACGTCGATGATCCTCTCTGACACTCCTGAAATCACGATCAAGTCAAAGGCTCCGCTACGGACCATACTCTACTCGCTCTTCTACTTCGTAAAGAACGTGTGAAATTGGGAAGAAGGGCATGTTTTTGACTGCATGATGAATGAGTGGAGTTCTTTGAACGCCCAGTGGCGTCAACTTCAACCACCAGATGCGATGCAAGAATGGCCACGTCTGGGAGCCAGCTGGCTCCCTCGCTCTCCGACGAAACCCATCGAGTTCCTGGTACTGCGCAACAAGGCAGCGGCGACCGCCTGGGATAGGGACGGGTATACTCTCGAAAACGATGCTTTGTGCCTTCACGTGATCATTACCGAGGATGAAATTACTCTCCTACACCCGGACGCAGCAGCTCTGGCAGACGTCTTGCGAAACGAGGCGCGTAACTGGAACGACCCCTTCGAGCACCTGGCTATCCTGAACAACACCCCCCAAACAACAACTCCGTCAGTAAAGGACGTGCAATGAAATACGAAATCGAAGTAGATGTACCCTCAGACTCTGCTGGATTCTTCGAGTCATGCTTGGTTAAGCGGGTAATCGCCCAGCTCCGCGTTACCCTTGGTATTGGTATCCTTGTCCGGCCTTTGCCTACCAAGGTCGAGAAAGACATCGCGACCGACGCGGAGAAGAAGGCTGTGCTCGACATGGAGAGGGTCCGCCACGGATTCGTTGAGAGGATGGGGATGAATTTCGCCAAGGAGATGAACGAGGCCAACAAGAAGCAAGCTGAGGTGGTAACCCCCTTCCACCGTGAAGGCTTTACCCCTGTCGCCTTTTACTATTCCCTGCGCAGGTGGTTTGAAAACGGGGGGCGTAAGTTCTGGGGTCGGCACGCGAATGGCGAGACTCTTCTGTGTGAGGCTATTGCTATTGATGGATCGTCCGTATGGGGTATTCGGGCCAGGATCATAGATCCTCTTTACGATGGGCGTGTTTACATTTTTTGTATTCATTCTCGGACAAGTAATAATCGTCCCCATGGAGTACTCGCGGTGGAAACCCTCAAATCAGAGACGATCACCCCGGGAGTCCTCGAGAAGCTTCCGGCTGAGCCTGTCACCTATTCGGTGTCTCCGGCCTTCAATACGGACCGCCTGCTTCGGGAACGTCAGGGCGTAGTTGAGTACGCGAAGGCGGAGCAGAAGGCAGTTGTTGAGCCTTGGAAGTGCCCGGAGGGTTTCGTAGAAGTTGACGGTAACGTGTTGGCAGTTAAGCACCTACTGAAGTACGGTGCGTCTCAGGTGTACGTACGCCTCAAGAGTATGGAAAACCCTGCCCTATGCACGCTCGTCTCCAATCTTGTGGGACTTGGCGAAGTGTTACTTGTTCGTTGGCCCAATCAAGACCAAGGTGCCCCTGGTATCTGTTCAATGCAGGAAGGGGGACAGGTTGTTGCGGTTTTGGTACCTCCACTCGATCAAACCGTCGATTATGCCAAAGCACTGAGACTATCTCTCAGAATACTAAATGATCCAAGCAAGAAGCTCTGGTGCTTCACCAGGCATACGTGGTACCCAGGTGGGGACCGTGTTCCACTTCCAATGAAGATCGGCGGGTTTCAGCTTGAAAAGATGCAACTTCTGGTAGCCGGGGGTTACTATCCAGCTAATATGTTCTACGGCCTTCACCTGTCTGAGTCCCCCAACATTTGATCGTGGAGAAGACGCATGATCACAGAATTGCAACCCAACGAGATCTTCGTCTTCGGCTCCAATCGCGAAGGTGTCCATGGCGCAGGAGCAGCGTGGCAGGCACTGAAGTGGGGGGCTGTTCGGGGAGTTGGAGAGGGTCATCAGGAGCAGACCTATGCGCTCCCAACGCGGCATTACCTGCATGGGAGGCTTCAGACCCTCTCCCTCCCTGATGTCCGCACGCACGTTGAGACCTTCATAGAGTATGCTAAGGCGCATCCAGGGCTGCGCTTCTTGCTTACGGCTGTCGGGTGCGGTTTAGCCGGTTTAACAGTGGAAGATATTGCCCCGATGTTCCGGGATGCACCTACTAACGTTGTCCTTCCACCTGAGTTCCTCCTCTACTTCTTCCCCTTCAAGGAGGGCCTACGTGACCCCCCAGCAGCACCCTAACCTCGAACAACGGCTGTGTACGCTATGTGAGAAGCCGCTGTTCGTAGACAAGCAACTTATCGCTGCGGGCATCGGCGTGTTCCACCTTACTTGCTATGCCGAGTCCTTCCCCTACCCCGAGAAGGACTCATTCAACGAAGTACTGCATGATGAGATGGATCCGGAGTTGAAGTACTCACTGCTGAAGGACTACCTCACTCCGGAAGAGCAGGTTCTCTTCGTCATCCGCTACAATGCGGCACGTATGGCGAAGCATGCCTATAACCCCCAATACCACCAAGCACGGGAGAAGCTAGCTGATGAGCAACGTGCCGCCCATCGAGGTACCTAAGCTAGACAGCAATGAGTGGGTGGTGGTCCCTACACAGGGGGGACACCTGCTCCGACCTGCTGGTCCAGACGATTGGACGGAGTTGGAACGAGCGCGTAAGCTGCAAATAAGGCTACTCCGTGAGGGGATCAGTTCGCGAGAGCAACGGCTTCTGGATTGCCTCCATGGCTGTACCCATGGCATCCGCCTTCGTGAGACCGACTATACTGCTGACAGTGAAGTCTGCGCTATCTGTGGCTATCACTTTGGCCCAACTAACTAAGGAACATTTAGGAGAACGCAAAGATGAACGACACTGCTCTTTTGTCTGACCCCAATCCGCCGAAGTATGCAGCCCGGGTCGAGCTGATCAACAATCGAACGGATGGTGTCCTCGAGGCCATCTACCTCCGTCTTCGGCCGGGGGCACCTACCCGTGGAGAGCGGACAACCCCTACCTCTCTGATCATCTTCACCTACAATGACGACGGCGAGCTAATGGGGATCAAGATCCCGCGCTCGGCCTTCCCGGACTATCCGGACCGCGAGATTCTCATCGAGACCCTCAAGCGGACTCAGGAAGAGCTCGCTCATATCAAGGAGAAGCTCCAGCTTCACCTTCGTTCCTACCCCACACTTAGCGCGATGGAGGGCTAACAATGTCGAAGAATATGTTTGACTTTCCGGACCAATACCAGCGATATCGCTCCTTCGTTCCGATCATCGCGACGGCTCTCAAAAATACTCCGGACGACTGTCTAGGGCGTAAGGAGCTAATGACGGCGTTCGAGACGTTGAGCGACGGTGCCCATGGTGTGAAGGTTGAAGGGAAGCTCCTACAGAACCTCATCATGGACGTGCGCTATGCGTACTTCTCCGAGATCAGCTCTCGAAGCAAAGTTCTACTTAGGGAGCTCGAGCGGTTGCTCGACTTTCTAGAGCCGCAGGGCGACTAACTGCTCTCGAGAGGATTAACTCTCCATAGTGAAATTGGTATAATACTGTGAAGAGCCTAGTCTTCCTCTCGTTTTAGCCCACTAAACCAAGGAGCACTCGAATGGATACACCAAACGATCCGCTGAAGAACTACCGCGCAACCGTGGCCATGAGCTACTTCCTCATCGCCTTCATGATGCTGGTCGCCGTCAGCGCCAGCGGTGGACTGATGAAGTACTTGCTCGACAACCGTGTCACCTCCTCGAACATGGTCACGCTCGTCCTACCTCTCCCCGGCGAACGGGTCACGTGGACCTACCCTGGCGACATGCCCAAGGAGAACTTCCACGAGCTGATGGGGCTTGCGGACCGGTGTCTCTCCGCTGCATTGTTTGCTCCGGCCTACCCTCCGGAGACGACCAAGCCTCACATCTCCGAAGCGATGGATGACCTGATCGCTGGCAACGGCAGCAAGTGATGGAAGCGGAACTGTCCTCACGGGTTTACGCCTGGGCGCGTGAAGCTTGGGGCCTCGTTCTAAAGCATCCGCATCTCGCTACCATTCCCGTTGTCGGGCCTGGGTGGAAACATCTGGTTTTGGAGGCGCTTCAGCTTTTTGTTGACGAGAATAAGCGTAACCCACTGCCGGGAACTTTCCGTATTCGGCGAATCTGTCGGGACGTCAACGTGCTACGTCTCCAGATCAATATTGGATACGCTGCAGCCGACCTCTTCCGGCTCGTCGAAGGTGTAGAGCGCCGTTCGGAGAACCACTGCGAGGCATGCGGTAAGTACCCGAATGGAGAGCGGCCTGGATCTGATCCCGTGTTACTCTGCAAAGAGTGCGTGGCCAGCGGGATGGCTCAGGTGCTGTATAAGGCTCTCCCCTGGCAGTTCGACGTACTGCGGTCGGAGGCCGTGCCCATCACTCTGGTCTGTCGGCGTTGCACCAAGCGGCACGTGTGGTCGGAGATCCCGATCACCTGCTGCACCTAGGTCTGTTCGCGGTAATGCGGCTCCCTCGGGCGTCATAGTCGTCCGGGGGAGTTTTACATCTAACTCCCCGGAGCCCACGTGGGGCCCTCCTTAATTGGAGGCACATGCTTTGGCTGTTCTTCGAACAGCAGCCATAGCTCCAAGGGTGGTTCCGGCCCCGATCACCCTACATCCATCGTAACGTTGGGCAGGGGGCTGCTTGAGGGCGTAGCTCAGTGGTAGAAGCAACGGGCTTTTAACCCGTAGGTCGAAGGTTCGAGCCCTTCCGCCCTTACCAACACTTCAAAGGAAACCGAACGTGCTACCAGAACACCAAGAGTTCAAGAAGATCCCCCGGCTCAGCCGTGAGATCGTGATTACCGAGAAGATCGATGGCACCAATGGCGTAGTAGCAATCTTCCACAAAGCGGAGCTTCCTCCAGAAGACCTGGACAACCCAGCGGTCCTGCTTGTGCCCTTCGGTGGCATGGACTTCGTGATGCTTGCCGGCTCCAAGTCTCGGTGGATCTCCCCCGTAGACGATAACTTCGGCTTCGCTCGGTGGGTCGCCCAACATCGCGATGAGCTGGTTACGCTTGGCCCCGGCACGCACTATGGTGAGTGGTGGGGGTCAGGTATCCAGCGGGGGTACGGGCTTACCAAGGGAGAGAAGCGGTGGAGCTTGTTTAATACCACACGCTGGGCTCTCAAGCGTCCTTCCTGTTGTTCCTGTGTTCCGGAACTCTATCGGGGTGCTTTCTCCACTCCACATATTGAGACGGTTCTTCAGCAGCTTAAAGAACTGGGAAGCTCTGCCGCGCTTGGCTTCATGAATCCTGAAGGGGTCATCGTCTACCATGTGGCTGGCGACCTTCTCTTCAAGAAGACTCTTCACAAGGACGAGGAACCAAAAGGAAAGACGTCATGACCGGCCCCACAGGCACCTACTTCTTCGACCTCGACGGCACCCTGTTCAAGCACGGCACGACCGAGCCTCTTCCCGGTGCCCTCGACACTCTCCAGCACCTCATCGAGTACGGCTTCCGCATCATCTTCATGACTCATCGTGGGGATGCAGAGTTTGCGGGACACCCGGTCTTCGGTGAGGCGGCTACCCGAGAGATGCTCAAACAGCATGGCTTGGACAGCCATACCGTCATCTTCGATGTACAAAGCCCTCGCACGTTCGTTGATGACTCCAAGATGGTTCTGGTCCGTCGAGCGCTCAATGAGCCATATGCGGGCTCTGTCAATCCCATCGATCCCTACGATAACTTCGCCCCCAACTCTTGAAAGGAGAGTTCAATGTCCTACGCGCTTTACGTCGTGTCCCTCCTAGAGGCCTGGTGGCTGACAGGCCGTTGGGACGTCCTCTCGTGTGTGCTGGGTGCAGCGGGTGTACTCTTCCTTGGGCGACTCAGAGGCTCGAAGAAGAATCCAGGTACCTCACTTACTGAAGGTGAGCGGACCACTCTGGCGTTCGAAGCAGGCAAGGGTGAAGGCTGGAAGAACGGAGTAGCGTGGGCGTTCAACCTACGTGACGATCGCGTTCAACAGGTCGAACGACGGCTGACGACCGTTGCGAAGGCCTATCGAGAGCAAGCTGAGGATGCCACATGTGGCTATCATGACCTCTTCCAGAGGACGCTGACCATGATCGATCGGCTGTCGTCCCAACCGAAGTCAACGACGCAAGAAGGCCAGCACGCTGGTGGCGACCAAGACGACCACCAGGGAGACGACTGGTACAACTTCAACGATGAGGGGGTCGATCCGTGTAGCCCCGATGGACACCCTCTGCCTGAGGGAGAGGATAACCTCTCGACCTACATGGACGAGGTTGACGCTGCTCTCGGACTCAAGAAGGCGTAGGCCATGCACTGGTTCACCTCCGACCCACACTTCAACCACCACAACATCATTCAGTACTGTAACCGCCCGTTTGATACGGTCTCGGAGATGAACGAGATCCTTCTTCGCAACATCAACTCGCGTGTTGCGGAGAAGGACACCCTCTATGTCCTGGGTGATTGGTGTTTCGCGACGAAGTCGGAGTACCTTGAGACAGCCAAAAAGTTCCGCAGGCGTATAGTCTGCAAGGACGTACGGCTGATCTTTGGGAACCACGACCGCCCAAGTCTTGCGGAAATCTTCCGAACTGCGAAGGATCTTGAGACGGTTAATGTCACAGAAGACACAGACAAGCAACGCATCGTACTCTGCCACTACGCTCTACGTACGTGGCACCGTTCGGGTAAGGGAGCCTGGCACCTCTACGGGCATAGCCACGGCACCCTCGCAGATGATCCCCATGCCTTATCACTCGATGTGGGCGTGGACTGCCACAACTATGCACCGATCTCTTTTGATCAGGTGCGCGCACTCATGAAGCAAAAGGACTGGAAACCAATTGACCACCACGGCCAAAAACAAGAAGACTCCCTCTCTGAAGAAGTCGGCACTCCCTGATCTTCTCAAAGAGACCATGTCAGACCAGAAGAAGCAGATGAAGCCGGACCGCTACCTCCGACAGCTCACCAAGGCCTTCGGCCTGATCGCCACGCAGTGCCCGCTGTGTTTCACCACAACCGAGACGGGGCACCTCGCCCCTAGCGAGGATGCGCCGCCGAGCATCACCACCCTCTACAATGAGTATCGTGAGTATTTCGATGAACCCCTCGCTAGTCAGTTCCGAGACTCCTCTCGAGTCCGAACCTCCAAAGACTCGTAACCTGTTCTGCATGATGTACATGGGCGAGGATGCGCCTTACGCCTTTCGCGTTGTGCTGTACTTTGCGATCTACCTCGACGCAGCGTTCAACCTTCTATGTGTCGTGCTAGGTCAACCTCCTCGTTCAGGCTTTAGCATCTACGCGCTTTGTTGGATCGCGCGGAAAGGAGGCCACGCCCCTCATGTCCGTCCGTGGATGCCAGCCTGGATGAGGAAAATCAACGCTGGATTTCGAAACGTTGGTGCTTTCGTGAGGGACCATCTGTGAAAGGGAAGCAATGAGCTACTTCTGGCCGACAATGACCGACGACAAGGATAACGTCCATCCCATCCGGGATGAGGTGTTCATTAAGGTAGAGGAGTTGGCAGACGTTCAGCTCCCTAGCGGTCTATGGCTCCCCCAATCGGATGCACTCTTTGTAGCTTCGGATCGCGGTACGGTCATGGCCGTTGGTCCGGGGAAGCTGTGTGAAGATGGCTCCCGACACATGCCCTTGAAGCCAGGGGACAGGGTCCTCTACATCTGGCAGAAAGGCTGTGACTATCAGTTCCGAAAACACCACTATATCATGCTCTCCGTCGAACACATTCTTGGCGTTCTAGAGCAAATAGAGATTCCTTCTTCAACTGCTGAGTAACCAATGAGCAGCGACCGCTCCGTAACCAAACTCCCCATTGGGGACCTCGAACATGACAATGTTCGTGAAGTCGATCCAGAATTCGTGCAGTGGCTTATGGGCAACATTCGCGAGAATGGCCTTACAGACGATCTTGAGGTCTACGCGCATCCCACTGCTGAAGGCAAGTACAAGATCTTTGACGGCCACAATCGCCATGCTGCGCTCCTGCTCCTCAATAAGGAGAATCCGGAGTTCTTTGCCATGGTCCCCTGTGTTGTTCGGAAGGTCCCGAAGAATCCGGTAGAACTACGGATCGGGCAGCTCTTGATCAACATTGGACGCAAGAGCTTCACTGCTGCGGACATCTCCCAGAACCTGAAACTCTTCCGCAACATGGGCATGGATGAAGCCGCCATCGCCACTCGTCTGGGTAAGAGCCCATCCTGGGTATCGTCCCACCTCAAGATGGCGGACGATGCTTGTATCAAGCTGATGGAAGCCAGTCGGGCCAAGAAGATCACCCAGACTACGGCCCTGCAGCTGGCATCACTCGATGCACCGGCTCAGGAGAAGTGGCTAGGTAAGATCCTGAAAGCCAAGGGTAAGACAGATGGGGGGCACAGTGCGGCTCGTGCTGAGTCAGCCGTTCTGGGGCTCGCATTCCAGAAGGATCGTCCAGCGGGCATGAAGCCGAAGTTCCCCAAGCCAGCCCCCCGGCGAGAACTGGGTAAGCTGCTGGCGGAGCTCTGGGACATGCGTACGAGTTACACGAAGGCCATCAAGCTCAATGCTCAGATTGACGTGGAGTTCCACGAACCGCATCTAGAGGGTATGCTTCGAGGCGCTGCTATGGTCTTCGGGATTGGAAACAAAGCCTTAGACGAAGACTTCGCAGTGGAGAAGTGGTTCGAAGAAACCTTCGGAGATAAAATCGATGACAATAAGTGGTTTGAATAGAGCCGTGTTGAGTAATGAAGAAGCTCACCAGCGTCAGATTGACAAAGGCGTTCTACTCGACATCCGCATTCCCGAAGGCCACTCGATCGTGGTCGAGCTCATCACCAAGGATGGAGACATCGTCTCATGGACGGACTTGCAGTTGGTGACCGGATTCCAGGGTCGAGTCTTTTTAAGCAGGTTTGCGGCTTCTGCGGATGCTCCTTCCGGGTTGGTAAGGCTGACCGATACGCCAAGTTCACCAGTTGTAACCGCTGCTGGGAGCGAGGCGTCAGCCACTTCATCGTCCGCGAAAACGACAACGACGTTTCCGACGACGCCTTCCAACTCCTACCCGGAGGATCCGGAGTATGACCCTTATACAGGTCATTTCGAACGCTGCGGGGATGCGTTCTAAACCTCTCTTCAAATCAAGGAGTACAAAGCAATGCAGGTGCCAACCGAAGAATACCTCCTAAAACATCGCAAGTTCGTATTCTGGGATGAGTGGTTGACCTACGCCGTGTGGGGAGCCCTCTACTACTTCGAGCAGTGGGTCCTGTTTGGGATTACCGTGGCCTATGGACTGGTCTGCATTGGCGAGGGCTACCAGTATTACTGGAAGCTCCTCCGCCGACGCTTTGGGCCATAAGATGAAAGGCCCGCGTGGCGGAATTGGTAGTCGCACCGGACTTAAAATCCGTTATCCCGTATGGGGTGTGTGGGTTCGAGTCCCACCGTGGGCACCAACACTCAAACCTTGACAACATCTTCCTTATCTCCAACAGGGATCCACGGATGCCGTTAGTCGAACCGTTCTTCACGAAGTCTCCGCCTCTTACGTTGCTTGACTACCCATATGTGGAGCGGAACACAGTCATCAAAAGTGCTGGAGGCAAGGTTGTCTTCGAGCTCAAGGGTTACTTAGCTCCACCTCACTGGAGCCAGCTGGCGTGCGACATCCTTGCATCCAAGTACTTCTACCGTGGCATCCCCAAGCCCGACGGAACGAAAGCCACAGAGAACGATGCTCACAAGGTCTTCCAGCGTATCGTAGGGAAGATCACGCAACACGGTGTGAAGATGGGGTACTTCACCGCGGATGAGAGTCTTGTCTTCTATGACGAGCTCTACCACATGCTGTACCACCAGATTGGCGCGTTCAACTCGCCAGTGTGGTTCAACTGCGGGGTAGACACCTACTTCTCTGATGCACCAGCGAAGTCGGTGGGAAGCTACCGGATCAGCTCAGCTGCAGGTCGTCCCATTGTTCCTGTGACAAACGCCTACTCCGCTCCACAATGCTCTGCTTGCTTCATCCAGTCGATCCAAGATGACTTGATGGACATTGCCGAACAGGTCAAGCGAGAGATGCGTCTCTTTAAGTTCGGCTCAGGGACAGGTACCAACTTCAGCAGTCTGCGAGGCGAGGGAGAGCCCTTGTCTGGGGGCGGAGTCAGCTCTGGGGTACTGAGCTTCCTGAACATCCTTGATGCAGCAGCGGGGGCCACCAAGAGTGCTGGTACGACGCGTCGTGCAGCCAAGATGGTGATCCTTGATGATGACCACCCTGACGTGCGCAAGTTCGTCAAGTGGAAAGCGCAAGAGGAAGCGAAGGCACATGCCCTTATCAAGGCGGGGTACCCATCCCACTTCGAGGGCGAAGCCTACCGCACTGTTGGGGGACAGAACTCGAACAACTCGGTTCGTCTCTCCGACAAGTTCATGCAGGCGTACGCGAAGGACGAGACATGGAGCACTGTCGGACGCACGTCTGACACCTTTACCGACAAGTTCTGGGCCCGTGAGTTAATGAACGAGATCGCAGAGTCTGCATGGCAGTGTGCAGACCCTGGAGTGCAATTCTCCGACACGATTAACAGTTGGCACACTTGTGCTAACACTGCGCCAATCCGCGCGACCAATCCCTGCAGTGAGTACATCTTCCTGGATGACACTGCGTGTAACCTTGCTTCACTTAACTTGATGAAGTTCTATCATGTTAATGAGCATGGTGAGCCTGAGTTCGATGTCGATGCTTACCGCCATGCGGCGAGGCTCTTCATTCTTGCTCAGGAGATCCTGGTTGACCTCTCTTCCTATCCATCCGAGATGATAGCTCAAAACAGTCGAGATTACCGTCCCTTGGGGCTAGGCTACGCCAACCTTGGTGCTCTCCTCATGAGTCTAGGGTTCCCGTATTCTTCCCCTGCCTCCCGGTACTTGGCTGGAGCGTTGACGTCCCTCCTAACGGCAACAGCTTACGAGATGTCGGCTGAGATTGCGGAGAAGATGGGTGCCTTCGAAGGCTATGCTAAGAACGCAGAGCCTATGGCACGTGTGATGGCTCGCCACCGCAAGACTGCCATGGTCCTCACGGCAACCCGTAAGGCGAAGCCCGAGGTCTGGCCCATTGCATGCCAGTTCTGGATGCAGAAGGGTGGGCCACGAACAGACTGGGCAGAGACGTGGGACGCAGCCATTGCCAAAGGCACGGCTCATGGTTATCGGAACGCACAGACGACAGTCTTAGCGCCTACCGGAACCATTGGCTTGTTGATGGACTGTGATACCACAGGCATCGAACCCGACTTCGCTCTTGTGAAGATCAAGAAGTTAGCCGGGGGCGGTGAGGTACGTATCATCAATGGCTCAGTCAAGCAGGCACTCGAACTGCTGGGCTACAACCAAGAGACCATTACGTTGTTGTTGGATGAAGTAGAGACTCTTGGATCCTTCTGTCTCTCTTCACTCCTACGTGATGAGCACCAGGCTATCTTCCACTGTGCCAACGAGATCTCATGGCAAGCACATATCGAGATGGTTGCAGCGGTTCAACCGTTCCTCTCTGGTAGCGTCTCGAAGACGATCAACATGCCCGAGAAGACAACGGTCGAGGACATCAAGCAGGCCTATGTGTATGCTCATACCGCAGGCTTGAAGTGTGTGTCTCTCTACCGGGACAACTGCAAGTTGAGCCAGCCACTCAACACGATCACACAGCCTGTGGCTAAGACAGAAGTCTTGCGCCGTACACGTCTACCTCTTGTTCGTAAGGGGCAGACCTATGAGCTAATGCTCGGGGGGCACAAGGCTTATCTCCGCACAGGGAATTACGAAGACGGTCGTCTTGGTGAGGTGTTCATTGACATGCATCGCGCAGGGGCAACCCTTCGCAGTATCATGAACTGCTTTGCCATGGCTGTCTCTGTGAGTCTCCAGTATGGGGTACCACTTGAAGAGTTCGTTGACTGCTTGACGTTCTCGAAGTTCGAGCCGTGTGGTCTAACCAACCACCCACGTATTCGTATCGCAACCTCCGTCATTGACTTCGTCTTCCGCATTCTGGGAGATGAGTATCTAGGACGAGAGGATCTGGTCCATGTCAAACGCGAAGTCTTAGAGCAGGAGGTATCTCCTTCTCCGAGTCTTCCCATCCCCCACCAAGGGGAAGCAATGATCGTTAACGACGCCCCATTCTGTTCAGAGTGCGGGCATCTCACTGTTCGGAATGGTACCTGCTATCGCTGCCTAAACTGTGGCACGAGCCTGGGCTGCTCCTAACTACTCACTTACGAGGTATCTCAGTGCACTACCGGAGATCCTTAGTCCCGCTTCCCCACCCAGGGAAGCTGCGCTCGACACATCGAGCCTCTACGGTGGGATATCTCAGTCAGGTGAACCCCCCAGCTTTCTTACGAGCGATGGCAGAGCTCAAAAAGAAGTTTGGGGGGGTCCCCTCGAAAGCAATCCTGAGGTTCCCGCTGAAGTGTCACCCAACCAAGTCGGGAAACGCCTTCTTGTTCCTTCCTGTGGAGCTGAAGCCATTACCTGCAACTTCCACTGTTGATCCCGTGGAAGGCGATACAGAGACCCCGCGAACGCGGCGGGTCTGGACCAGCGAGATGGGCTATATGCCTGCTGCAGGCGTGTCTGAGGAGGAGCTTCACCAGCTCTTCCAAGAACTCGCTGAAGAGGGTATATACGAGATCTCCGCTCTTCTTGAGTGGGAGGACCTAGACCAGACCTTCCGAGATGTCCTTACACGTATGTGCTTGTACCGCAACGTACCACCTAAGGTAGGGGCAGATGACGGATCCCGCCCCTAAGCAGCACCCTCTTAACCTAGACAAGATCTTCACCCCGACCTTCTTCCAAGAGAAGCTGGCGGAGATAACGAAGCTCCTGAAAGGTACCCAACCGAACATCTTCTTCTTCTTGGTCCGCACACCCGAAGAACAAGGGAAGAGCTGGATCCTCCTTGTCTGTGAGCATTTCTCTGAAGAGAATGCCTATGGCAACTATGCCTTGACTGAGGCGGTCACGCCTGGAGCGAACAGCGATAACGCCAAGCTTCAGAAGGACTTGGAGCTGCTGCACCACAACCCACTCACGTCTATTCTCTCTTGGGAGGAGTTATCACCCGAGAGTCAAACCCACCTTCAAACCGCTTTGGAAAGGAGTGCGTCCGATGACAGTGTTGTCTGATAAGTCCATTCGCCAGTTAGCGCGACACCCCGATCGGCCGATGATCGTGCCGTTCATCGACCCGGCAGTACGAGTAGGAGTCATGAGCTACGGGCTGTCCAGCTGTGGCTACGACCTTCGGCTTGCCCTCGACATCAAGGGGTACCGCATGCTCGTGCACCGGCCCCCTCCGCAGTCCAAGATCCTGACGGCTCAGCCAGGCGGAAAGACGGCGGATGGACGTGAGTCCTTCGCTCTCGACCCGCAGCAGTTGGCCCTTCAGGAAGCTATGGAGCAACAGGGGATCCCCATTCCTCTGAACCCGAAGCAGCCTCACCCGAAGCAGATCGTCGATGCCAGCCTCAACCCCGAAGGCTCGATCATCGGCCCGGGGATGATGTTGGTAGGGCGCAGCGTCGAGTACATCTGCATGCCCGAGGACATCCTGGCTCTGGGCTTCGGCAAGAGCAGCTACGCTCGGGCGGGCATCCTCGTCAACATCACCCCCATCGAACCAGGATGGGAGGGGCACCTCACCATCGCAATCTCCAACATTTCGGATATGCCGATCGTGCTGTTCCCCAATGAGGGGATTGCGCAGCTCGTGTTCTTCTACTGCGACGATCGTCCGGACGAGACGTACGCAGACCGGAAGGGCAAGTACCAGGCGTCCAAAGGCGTCGTGCTCTCTACCGTGGAGCCTCCGAAAGAGGAGCCAAAGGCAGAGGTGACAGCCGGCGAGCGCACTACGAAGGGTGGTCTCATCCTTCTGTAACCACGCTGGGCTCCCTACTTCGGTGGGGGCCCGGCCAATAAAAGGAAAACCTACGTTGAACACAACGGACCCAACCCCCGAGCCTAGACAATACTCGAACCTCGAGGAGAGGCGGCAGATGCGGGTGATGACCCTCCTCTCTGTACTGGTTCAAGGAGGCCAGTGGGGCGACCCCAAACGGGGCTTCCTTAGCATGCTACAGGAAGAGTCATACCAACGGTTGGTTGAGGAGATCTTATCCGACAAGCGGATCACTCCGAAGAACTGCATCCCCACACTGCGAACCTCCTCCGAAGAAGGGAAGTACCCTTCGGTGACATGCACGATGCTGGCATTGAGCGTGGAGGTCGACGAGCGGATCATCTCCTTGATGGTAGTGCCCGAAGCTACCCGGGATCTCCTTCGTAAGGTCTACCTGGGCAGCATGATATACTTCCCCTTCGCGCTGAAGCATACAGATACGGGCGAGGGAGTTGCCCCCAACCTGGTATGTACTCACGCTGTGGTCTCCGCGATCAAGTGGGCAAACGAAGATTGGGGGGATCTTGCTCTTGATGAGCTCCGGAAGAGCATTACCCTTCCTCCTGCTATCTCTATGGACCTGACCGTTTTCCTCTTTCCGTTTCCACGACTGGACTGCACATACCTTGCTTATGGTATGTACGTGCTTCCACTCATGCAGCTGTGTCCGTACGTCCCGAGGGCACTCCTGTGGGAACGGAACGCGCAGCTACCTACGCCCGACCCTGCGCTGTACGAAGAGGTTACGGTCGAGATCCCTTCGCATGACCACATGATGGCGTCTGTGCCAGACCTTCCACCTGAAGAGGTTAGCAACCCAATGGCAGCACAGGTCAGTGACTTGATGCGGTCCTTGGTTGAAGGAAAGAAGAAGGGCGCCGTGCCCTTCAACCCGTATAATTGATGTGTACTCCCGCAAGGGGGATACGGGTCCCCCTGCGGAGAAGGATGGCCTCTTAGTCTAGTGGTAGAACATCAGGCTTTGGACCTGAAGGCGTACGTTCGATTCGTGCAGGGGCTACCATTTTTCTTCGAGAAGCTACCATCACAGAGGAGGTCTCGTGGTTCAAACAACACGTAGATGTGATGATTGTGGGGAGCCGTTGTTCTTAAGTGACAACCCCCCACATCTCCTGGGTTTGTGCCCTATGTGCAGTCAACAAGTTCTGAAAGTTTTGAAAGGAACCCAACCAGCATGTGTACCGTGTAATTTCCTATTGAAACCATCTCTAGACCTGCCGTACACTTACAGAAGTGACGTCACGTTGGGGGAAGCTCCCCCATTGCAAAATCCATCCTAAGGCCATAGGAGTTTTCGTTCATGTTCAAGCAAGTAGAGTACATTGCTGCATACTGGCAATCGGCGTTCGCTGCGCAGGCAGCGAATGCTCAGGTTGCTTGGGATGCGGCGCAGACACAACTGGTAGCCGCAGGGGTCAACACTCCTCTGTTCGACCTGATGATCGGTGGCGTTCTAGGCGCTCTGCTCGTCAAGTTCGGCTTCTCCCTCGGTGGGTTCCTTGGGTCGCGTCTCTCATACGCGCCAGGGGCCATGTTCACCCGTACGCGCAACCTCAAGGCGCAGACGGATAACATCGGTGAGTTCGCTCTCTACGCTCTAGTCCCGTTCATTCTGGACTCGGTCGTGGCAGTCGGCAAGCTCGCAGGTGGCGTCAAGTGGGTGAAGCCCGAGCCGAAGGACGTCGACCAGCACATCGATATGCTGCGTGCAAGCATCCAAGCCTGCCGTCGCTACACCGAGGTGCAAGTCAACCGGCTGGACAACACGATCGACGAGCTGCCCATCTACGCGGTAGATGAGGAAGAGACCTGCGGGTTACCATGTGAGGACTCAGATTTCGCAGCCCCACAAGGGGATACCACGCGGATTTGTATTCCCGCCCTTGGTCATCGGGGGTTGGCTCCCGCGGGGCCTTCAGTCCGCCACCCCAACGCTCGCGGGGTCGCGTTCTCGAACGAGGTGGGTCTGACCGACCACGTCGAGTACTACTCGGACAACCCGGGTGTCCCGCTAGTGATCTGCCAGCAGAAGGCGGATGGGCGGTTTCACGGAACGTACGTGTCCTTCCATCCAAACGGGAAGGTGGACATAGTAGGCCAGATGCGTGAAGGCAAACGACACGGGAAGTGGAACCACTTCAATGGGATCGGTGAGATCATCACGACCTGGCACTACTCGCATGGGCTGCTCATCAAGGAAGAGCCGGCTCGATAGTTCCGGCTGCTGGGGGGTAGCCTAGTAATGAAGCTCCCAGGGCAACCTGGGGGCTTCTTTTATTGGGTTTTTTTTTTTCTTCTACTTGTAGACCTGTCGTTCAACGGTTAGGACGCCACTCTGATACGGTGGATGCAGATGGTTCGACTCCATCCAGGTCTACCACCTCTTTACTCGGAGCATCCTCACATGCATCAGCATATATACCCCTCTACTGCTTAGTAGAGGGACTCGTAGCTCAGTGGTTAGAGCACCATGCTTATAACGTGGCGGTCGAGGGTCCGATTCCCTCCGGGTCTACCAACAGCTTTTGCAAAGGAGCGAAGGATGCCATACATGACACTGCAGAAGGTTTTCTCCACAGTGCGAAGGCACCTGCTTACACAAAAGTGCCAAGCGATCGACGAGATCAACCACCGGTGCGTGTACCGCACTGCGAGGGGCTTGAAGTGCGCCATCGGCTGCCTCATCCCCAAGGAGCTGTATCGTGGGGACATGGAAGGTTCTGGCTTCGACTATCTTCCAACTCTCACTGCCCTTCGCTTTGTTGGAGCGATGCCGAAGACACCGCTGGAGACAGCGCGTATCCTTTGCGTTCGATCTACCAGCCACGGACAACTCTTACTAGACCTTCAGAAAATCCATGACGACTGCGCCCCTATAGAGTGGGAGATAGCTTTGAAGGCAACTGCCGAACGCTGGGGCTTCCAGCTCGAAGGAGATACGCCATGATGACCCTGCAGAAGGTCTTCTCCACAGTGCGAAGGCACCTGTTGAAGCAGAACGCGAAGTCTGAGGGCCCTATCGACGGCTGCGATCCACCCGCCACACGGTGTATGTATCGCAGTCCCACGGGATTAAGTTGCGCAGTAGGCTGCCTTATCCCTGACGGGCTGTACAGGAGGGAGATGGAAGGCCACGGCGCGTCCTCCTCGATCACGTGGGACGCCCTAGTAAAGGCGGGCGTAGTTCCGCCCATGGATCTCGATGGCGCGATGTACTCTTCCTCTCTCGCGCTTCTCCTACGTCTTCAGTCGATCCACGATCAGCGACCACCGGCGGAGTGGGTGTACTACCTGAACAAGGTCGCTCAAGAGCATGCTCTGGTTGTTGAGCCCGAGGAGACAACATGACCATCAACCAGGCTAAGAAATACCTGCGTCTATGCTTCGCGGGGCTGGATCCCTCCCAGCTCGAACGCATGCGCAAGAACCTTGGGAAGAAGTGGGGTGTACTGTGTGGGAGGCACGCATACTTATTTACTTGTGATAGCGCAGGCTGACCCGCTTTCTTCGCAGGCTCATGTATGAGCCCACAAGCTCAGGAAAAGCGTTGGGGCAACCGGCGCCAAGAAGACAGTGTGCTGGATGCACTTAACAACTTGGATGACCACAACCGGTTTCCATACACTGAAGCTCTTCAGGCCATCTCGAACCCCGTTGTCGTGCGCGCCCTAATGTGGGAGGCCGTGGACAACTACGACAGGAAGAAGAAATGCTAAACATGATGTTTGACATGTCCTCCAGCCAACTACCCACCCTGAGTCAAGCGAAGACTCTGCTACGGCGTTGCCTGAAGCTACTCGCTCGGTGTGAGCTCGAGCTAATGCGCGAGAACCTCCAGAAGCCCGACTGGGCTGTTCACTGTGGGGAGGACTGGAACCTCTACGCCAAGAAAGGTTCCGGCTGACCTGCATACTTCGCGGGGTCCAGTGTGTACCCTCGGTGTAAGCGGAAGCTTCTCTCCGATAAGAACCCTATCTTCTACGCCTTCATGCGTCTGGTGGGGATGCGGCATGAAGAGGATCTGCGTCGCACCGACTACCTCCGCGCTCTCGAGCGCATCACTAACCCTCTGGCCGTACGCAGGATCATGTGGAGCGTATGCGATGAGGTGCTCGGGCCTCTTGCTAAGGCGAAGGCGAAGGCGAAGCGTAAGTGAACCGTACTGATTACGCCGTGTTCCGCAAGGAGTATGGCATGGGTAAGTACCCTCATCAACGCTACGGGCAGGCCTTCTGCAACCGCTTCAACCTCACGAAGCCGGAGCTGTTCTACTCGGAGTCGAGGATGAAGTCGGAGGCGATCATCGAGCGGATCCTTCAGATGGATACGCTTGAACCACAAGAAGGCGTTGGTGTTACAATCTAGTGCTCAGCCTGGGGCAGTTGACCAGGCACACCAGGGTGTAGCTCAGCTTGGTAGAGCGGCAGCTTTGGGAGCTGCAAGTCGGAGGTTCGATTCCTCTCACCCTGACCAAGTCCACTTCTTTTCAAAGGATACTCAACGTGCGAACCCCTAGTGACGGAGCTCAGGGCCATACGACCCGATACCAGCTCTACCGTGACAACCTCCATGCCGACAACACCGGACAGATCATGCTGGGGACAGTGTTGCTCGTCTGTCTGCTGCTTGGTATCGCTCTGAAAGGGATGGAGCCAGGTACCTGGCTGACGATGAGTTTAGCTATACTGCTCACCCTGGTCCAAGGCATCGGCGTCTTCGTAGTCTGCCTCGGTGTCTATCAGTTTGAACCCTTCCGCTTCAGCCGACTTCGCCACTTCTTGGCAAGCA
>Ga0247727_10001614_pt1 | contig 53090 bp, 52 predicted proteins | sample WisWelCaveWW1625_FD_202498 | JGI IMG/M metagenome (GOLD analysis project Ga0247727, IMG submission 202498) | Biofilm microbial communities from Wishing Well Cave, Virginia, United States - WW16-25 | ecosystem: Environmental > Aquatic > Deep subsurface > Groundwater > Cave microbial mat | place... | reverse complement strand
TGTGTGGCCCGGCGCCGGGACGAGCCGGAGCCCGGGAAGCAGTTCGAGCTCGCCGTCGACCGGCACGTACCGCACGCCGGGCGCATCGACCCACTCGCGAATAGTGTAGTCGTCCTTGCTGCGCGCGTCGTCGAGCTCCCGACGCTGGACGTAGATCGGCCTGCCGGCGAAGAGGTGGTTGCCACCACAGTGGTCGAAGTGCAGGTGTGTGTTGACGACGATGTCAATGCCGGCGAGGTCGAAGTCCTGCTTGCTCAGTGGGCGGAGGCGGGGATCAAGGTCGGCCACCGCCGGGTGCAGCTCCGTCATGCCAGTGTCGACCAGCACACACGCATCGGGATGGTCGATGACGTGCACGTAGACCGGCATCCGCTCGCCCTCGGCGAGCAGGTCGGCAACGCGGACTGGCGTGATGGTGATTTTCTTTTTCATGGTTCTTACTCCTTATTTATAAAATTAATTTTCTTATGTTAATTCTTTTTCACAAATTCTAGAACACATATTCTATTTTGTCAAGATAGTAGTAGTCGCTTTTCTATGTAACATCGATGGTGTACTCTTAGGAAACTTCAAAGTTCTCAGCTTGGTTGTAATGACTGAAAAGGTATTCAGCGCCATTCACAGCTAAGCAATGAGAATTAATTAACTTGCGTATCGCCGACTCATTTCTCGGCGGATTTTAGGCTCAATAGCATCCTAAATGAGCATGTTATTTAATTCGCGTCCTAAGACTTCATAATGAGACATATTTTTAAGTTTCTCACCATGTTCAACGTGAGCGCGTTCGACTTCTGCCCAACGGTGTGCGTTACTGGCGCTGGGGCGGGCGTGGACTCTGTTTGGGAGCAGGAAAAACTCGAAGCCAGAAAAATGCTTGAAAATGCGGCAGAATCCCCAGCGTCCAGTGCACGCTTTGTTAGCCCGCTCTTTATTTAGCAGATGGCTTTACCATGCTCTGTGCGCGACCCATATACCCAAAACCAAGTTCCATAATACAGTCAATAGCATAAGTATCGAGAAGATGAGAGTCAGAGTGATGGAACGCGGATTGAAAGTCTGGAAGACACCTAAAGCAATCGTGGAGATACTCACGATTAATCCACTCCAGCCAAGCCAAAGGGGATAAATGTCACTTTGAATCATGGAAATACCAAGTATAGCCAGAGCCAGCCAGTAGACAATCCAGGTAATGGGAACCATCCCGCGACCCAGGGCGGAAAGTGCCGCGACTACACCCCAAGCCGCTTCTTTACTATCAGCCGATGCTGAAAGCCAGTTGGCGGCTGCACTGGCAGTACCTATATCTAATGCTAGGGAGACTGTCCAAAGCGCAGTCCCTATCAAGGTGAAATAGAAACCCAGACGTGCCCAAGCCGCACCACTCCCTGTGATGGAGCGGTAGACTCCCGCCACCCCAATCAACACAACCCAGAAACCAATCGCCATAAGCAATGACGCGAGAATTGTGCGGGATTGATACTCGCCTAACGGTTTCAACATTTCCTTCAAATCGCTGGTCGGGCTGGCGGCATGTGGCATTAAGAGACCGCTAATTCCTATCAGAATCGCTCCGAGGATGAAACCTATACTGCCCAATTTCAGAAGAGCGTCTCCATTCACAATACCTTCTTGTTGTGTCATAACATTCTCCTTTATAGATTATTTCTCGATGGAAGGGCGGGCTAACGGCTTGCGTTACCCGCTGGTGGGCGGGACGAGATAACGCCATTTTGACTGAACCAACTTCAAGCCACGAAAACTGCCTGAAAACGCGCAGAGTCCCACCAGTCGGGTGCACGCTGTGTTAGGCGCACACTGATTATTTATTCTTTTAATTCGCGGAGTGACTGAATTTATTGTTGCGGCGCACTGCGGCGCGCAAGGCCCGATCCCCAGCTTCGGCAGCCGACTTCATCGAACCGGGTGGAGTTCGAAGACACGTCGACCCTCGGCCGCTTCCACCGGGTGGTTGAGATCGACCCCGTCGGCGATGCGAATGAACGAGACGCCAAACGGGATGCCTCGCGCGAGCGGAGCAAGGGTGTCGCGGAAGAACTCGACTCGCTGTGTCGGGTCCAGCTCGGTCGCGGTGATCTCTTCGGTCCGGCGGCGGACGGTGATCGTCGCGCGGCCGGCAGTGCGCAGATTGCGCACCCAGTGGACCTCGCCCCAGGGGGCCCAGACCCAACGCCTGCCTGAGGCCTCGATGATCGCCACTGGCGTGGTGCGAGGCAGACCGCTCTTCCGGCCGCGAATAGTGATGAGCGCATTGGGACCCAGCGGAACGCCAGCGGCCAAAAGAAACTTTGCGATCGGGCCCCAGAACGTGACCAACCGTGGTGCGGCTGCGGCCCTGCCAATTCGATTGCTCATTTGCGTAGCTCCTTTTTGTGTTGATTAGTTAGGGGTGCCACAGTGGCGCCCCTAACAGGGGTTATACGGTGGCCGTATAACGGCGTATAGACGGTCTAGCTCGCCGCCTAACGGTTTGCGTTACCTGCGCTGGGGCGGGGACGGCGAAGCCGTCCAGCCAGAAAAATGCCGAGGCGTAGAAAACTGCTTGAGATTGCCGCAGAATCCCCAGCGTCAGGTGCACGCTTTGTTGGGCAGCAATTATCCCTTCTCTATCCGCGTTAACCAAGCACGCACATCTTGTTCATGGTCATCGTGGAAATGGTCAAAGAATTCACCAGGTCGGATGTGTTGATCACCTAGGCGCACAAGATAATACATACGTTCTCCCTGATGCACTGTATCAATCTTGACATCATCAGGTAATTCTTTAACCACAGTGAAGAGATGCTGAAACATTTGATGCGACTCATCCAGAATCTGGCGCACCGAACGTTCGCGATTGGTCTCATAAATCCACGCATTGATTTCATCATCGGTTTGTAGATGTACTGGCCACGGTGGTGGCGGTTCTGGTTCGTTGCGTTGTATTGCCTGTAGGTTGGCAATACAACGCAACCCGTCAGGTGTCAGGTGTGCGATCAGATCTTTGAAAGACCATTGACTGTTTACACCTACTTGATCCATATGGGTTGGATCAATCCGTTCGAGCAATGCTTCCCATTGCTGATGCTCTTCCTGCAACCAATTAAGAAGTTCAGATTTGTTCATACGGAATTCCTTCGGAATACGCACTTTATGAGTGCTGCCCAACGGTTAAGGATTAATGCGGCGCGGGTGAAGCCGATCGTCTCCGGCTCAGGTCGGTAGCCGCCGCATAATCCGGCGTTGAACTAAGCCGCCGTCGGTCGGTAGCCCATCGAACTGTGTCTAAGTTTAAGCCCGCTTGAACGGTTAAGGATTAATGCGGCGCGGGTGAAGCCGATCGTCCCCGGCTCAGGTCGGCAGCCGCCGCATAATCCGGCGTTGAACTAAGCCGCCGTCGGTCGGCAACTCCGAACACTGCGCCTAAGTTTAAGCCCACTTGGGAATTAAGGAAAGTCCGGGTCAAAGCGGCGGCCTGGCCGTCAAAAGCCCGCTCGATTAATCTCAATACTCAATCAACTTGTGCCTCAACGCCACACTCTCCACCAGCCCGATGGCAAACATGAAGGTGAGCAGGGAACTGCCGCCGTAGCTGAGGAAGGGTAGGGGCAGGCCGGTGACAGGCAGGAGGCTCATGTTCATGCCAATGTTGAAGACCGACTGGTAGAACAACATGGCGGCCACCCCGTAGCAAATTAGCCCGCCGAACGGGTCGGGCGTCAGCCGGGCCACGCGCAGGATTCTGACGATGATCAAGAACATGACCAGAATCACCAACATCGAGCCGACGAAGCCGAACTCGGCCGAGAGGGCGGAGAAGATAAAGTCGGTGTGGCGTACTTTGAGGAAGCGCAGGTTGACTTGCGAGGCGTAGTTATAACCTTCGCCGAACCAGCCGCCACTGCCGATGCTGATCAGCGCCTGCCGGATGTTGTAGTAGGCGGCGTCGTCCACCGCCGGGTAGATAAACTGGATGAGGCGCAGTTTTTGGTAGTCGGCCAGGGCGAACCAGGCCAGGGGCGCGGCCAGTACCCCGGCCCCGACAAAGGCGATGATGTGATGCCATTGGAGGCCGGCGGCGAAGATCAGGGCGAACCAGATGACGCCGGCGATGATGGCCGTGCTCAAGTCGGGTTGAAGAATCACCAGCACGGCCGGGATGCCGGAATAGACTGCCGAGTAAATCACCCACTTGAACTCTTTGATGCGCTCGCGGTTGCGGCTGAAGTAATCGGCAGTCCAGAGGATGGTGCCGATCTTGGCCAGCTCCGACGGCTGGATGAAGAACAGGCCGAAGAAGCTCACCCAGCGTTGCGCGCCGTGCAACACCTCGCCGACGATGAACACCCAAGCCAGAGCGGCCAGGATGAAGAAGTACAGCGGGCGGGACAGGGGTTGCCAATAGCGATAGTCAATGGCGGCGGCTACAAAGGCCACCACCAGCCCGATGAGTCCCCACCGAATTTGAACGAAGGGCAGGTCGGCCAGTTCCGGGCTTTCAAAGGTGGCCGAGCGGATCATGGCGATGCCGAAGATGGTGAGCAGGGTCACCAGAGCCAACAGCCAAATATCAAAGTGTTTCCAAATTTGGCGGCGTTGCGTTTGCAGAATTGCGGTCATGTTTTGGGGACAACGGATGCGACGAATGGAACGGATGAAACAGGTTTATCCGTTGACTCCGTTCCATCCGTTGTCAAAGTTAGCGGCGGCGGCGAGGAGTCTTGAGGAGGGGGATGTCGGCCACCAGGCGGCTCTCATGGTCTTCCTGGGTCAGCTTGATATCCACCCCGGCGCGGTCAATGTCCACGTGCTTGGAGATGACGGCGATGATCTCGTCCTTCATTTGCTCCATGACGGCCGGCGACACGTCGGTGCGGTCGTGAATGAGCACGAGCTTGAGCCGGTCTTTGGCAACTTCCTTGCTGGCGGGTTGCCGCCCGGTGAGGCGGTTGAATAAGTTTTGCATGTCAGCCTCCGGGCCGGATGAGCTTGCCCAGGCGGGCCAGGAACCCATCCTGCTTGTCCAAATCCATAAACGGCACTTGCTCGCCTTTGAGCCGCCGGGCAATGTTGCGGAAGGCCTGCCCGGCCCGCGACTTCTCGTCCATCGCCACCGGCGCGCCCCGGTTACTGCTGACTAAAATCTGCTCGTCCTCCGGCACAATGCCGATCAAATCAATGGCCAGCACGTCGAGCACATCGTCAATGCTCAACATGTCGCCGCGCTTGACCATGTCGGGCTTGATGCGGTTGATAATGAGCGACGGCGGCCCCTTCTGCTCGCTCTCCACCAGGCCGATAATACGGTCGGCGTCGCGCACGGCGGACACTTCGGGGTTGGTGATGATCAGCACCTTGTCGCTGGGGGCCAGCGCATTGCGGAAGCCGCGTTCGATCCCGGCCGGCGAGTCCAGCATAACAAAGTCGAAGTCGGGGCGCAGGTCGTTGCACACCCGCACCATGTCCGACGGGCTGACGGCAGACTTGTCGCGGGTCTGGGCGGCAGGAATGAGGAAGAGATGAGGCAGGCGCTTGTCGCGGATCATGGCTTGCTTGATCTTGGCCGTGCCTTCCACCACATGCACGATGTCGTACACGATTCGATTCTCCAGCCCCATCACCACGTCCAAATTACGCAGGCCGATATCGGTGTCGAGGCAGATCACCCTGGCTCCGCTTGCGGCCAGCGCCACTGCCAGGTTGGCAGTGGTGGTGGTCTTGCCCACCCCGCCCTTGCCGGACGTTATCGTAATCACCGTTGCACTCATTCGTTGCTCCAAAGGATGAAGGAAAAAGGATGAAGGATGAAAGCTGGTTCGTCCTCAATTCATCCCGCGTAGCGTAATTCATCCTTCACAATTTCTCGTTCGGTTTCCAACGCTCGGCTACGATTTGCCCGTTCCGCACGCGGGCGATTTCGGGTTCGGGCTTGCCGCGCCGCTTGGGCGAGGTGGCAATGGCATTGCCGATTCGCAGTTGGGTCGGGGCCAGATCGAGGGCGCAAATTACCGCCTCGGTATCTCCTTCAGTCCCGGCCTGCACCGTGCCGCGCACCCGCCCCCACACAATGATGTTTCCGCCGGCCACCACCTCGGCCCCGGCATTCACATCGCCCACCACAATCACATGCCCCGGATAGCGCACCGACTTTCCTGATCGCAACGTATGTTGGATGAGGATGGCCTGACTGCCGTCTTCGACGGGGATGATGGCGGGAATTTCCGGGAGCGCGCCAGCGGCCGCCGCCGGTTTTGGCAGGCCGGTTTCCAAGCCCAGGGCCTTGGCCGCGTTCTCGGTCAGCGACGACTCGGACAGCACCGTCCACAAATTGATCTTCAAGTCGCCGAGGCTGTCGCGGAGCTTGCCCAGGTCTGCCGCGCCCAGGCCGCGGCTGTTCAACTGCAAAACCAGGCGCGCCCCCTGAAAAAACTCGCCGCCCTCGGCCAGTTTGGTCAGCAACACTTGCGAAGCCTCAACCCAGTCGCCGTCGCCGACAATAACCAGCAGGCCCTCTTTGATGCCTTTGATGGTGACCGAAACCGTCATGGCCGATGATTATAGCATTGGCTGGCGCAGGGGCAACTGAAGGGAAATCCCAAATCTCAAAATCCCAACCTCCCAAAACCCCAAATCTCAAAACCCCAAACTCCAATCTCCAATCTCCAATCTCCAATCTCCAATCTCTAATCTCCAATCTCTAATCTCCAATCTCCAATCTCCAATCTCTAATCTCTAATCTCACTTAATCGTCAGCCCGCCCAACAAATACCTGTCGTCAATCGCCACGCCGTTCGCGTCCAGCGCCGGCAGGCGGTCGAGCGTTGCCAGCAAATACCAACCGGCCTCAACTTTGTACTCGCCGGGCGGCGCGTCGCCGGGCACGCGCACTTCAAAGCGGTCGGTGATGGGTTCGTTGATCGGCCACTGCGTCGTCGGCAATGTGCCCTGCACCGGCCACATATCCACCTGCCCGTGAACAATTCCGTCCGGGCCGAGCAGGTGAATGAAGACGGTGTAATCGGACTCCATCGGCCTTAGCCCGCGCCAGGTGACGGTGACGACGACGATTTGGCCGGGCGAGGCGGTCGGCGTTTCGATCTGGAACGACTCCAACGCGATCTGATTGTCAAAATTGATCGCATCTGCCGCCAGCGGCGAGCCTTCGATCTTGATGGAAGCCGCCTCACACCGGGGCGACGGACTCGACCACCAACCGCACGCCGCCTCTTGATCGTCGATCTTGATCCAAAGTGGGAACGGGCCGGTTTCGTCAGGCGCGTTGAACGTGGCGCGTGTTTCGATGAGGCGTGAAGCAGGGCGAGACGCCGGGTTGAGCGGAATCTGGGCAAGAGACGAACAAGGGTTGCTGGAGCAAACATCGGCTGTAACCGAGCCGGAGAGGCCGGGCGGGAGGAGCCAGTAAAGCGTTGTCTCAATCGTCGAGCCGGGCGTTGCCGAGTCCGGCGCGTCTATTCCCATTAACCAGATTCCGTTGGTAAAACGAACACGAAGCGCGTCCGCGATGCGTGGCGATAAAACAGGCGGTTGCAGGGTGACGTTGAAGAGCGTAATCCACGAGCCAAGCGCTTGCTCGCTGAATGGCGGGAAGAGACCGGCTTGCAAAGTGTATTCACCCGGTTCAAGCGCGGGGTCGAGGGCGATGTTGTGAAAGTCGGCGATGACGTCGTCGAGCGGCCAGGCGGCGGTCGGGTACATCTGGCCCACAGGCACGTTCGCCGGGCTGGTGAAGCGCGGCCTGCCGTCGCCGTTCGCGTTGAGCAGTTGGAAGACGACGCGATAGTTGCCGGGCGGCGGCTGGAGGGCTTGCCAGTAGAGAGTGATCAGTAAAGAGTGATCAGTAGGGACAGTGGGCGAGTCGAGAGTAAAGCCGTGCAGGCGGATGATGCCGTCGAAGTCTTGATTGAGCGGCGTAAACGATTCGGGTGGTTGGCTCGGCTCCAGTTTGACTTCAGTGAGCGGGCCGACAGAATGCAGGTAGTAAGCGTCGGCTAGGTGCGGGAGGTAACGGCCCAGATAGACAGTTTGGCCGTCCGCGATTCGGGCGTCGAGTTCGGCGCGGTAGTAGTCTTCGGTGGGCAAAACGATGATGTCGAGATCGGGGCGGATGCCCTCGGCCACCTGCAGGTAGTAGAGCGGGGCGATCAGTTCGCTGTCGGCCAGGATGGCCGCGTTCTCTTTGAGCGGCTGACTGAGGAGGTAATGGCCCAGCCGGTATTCGCGCCAGTCGGCTGATTGATCCACGCGGGGCAGGTTCGTCCAGATGAGGGAGGCGGGCAGGAGGAAGAAAGCACAATAGACAATGCTCAAGGCAGATAGCTTATGGCTGATTGCCGCTTCGCGCAGCAGACGGCGCGATGGGCTATCTGCTATTCGCGATATGCCATACGCGATTTGCGATATGCCAACCGCCAGCCAGGCCGCTTGCACAAAATGCGCCGGGAGCAGAAAGGACGAGTAGTCGGGGTCGGGGACGTAGAAGGAGAGGCCGAAGAAAGCGTAGGCGGCCCAGGCGGCGAGGGTGACCAGGGCGGCAGATGGCCGGCGACGAAACAGGGCGGCCAGCCCGACGAGGGCCGCCACCGCTCCCGGCCAGCCGAATTGATCGAGCGCCTTGCGGCCTACGATGGCGTAACGGCTGAGGTCAGTGTGCCAGGCATCCAGCCGAAGCGCACCCTGCGCCTCTTGCCCGGTGATGAAGTGCTTGAACAGTTCCCAGGTCATGGCTTCGCCGTCGTTGACGGCGGGCCAGCGGATTGGCAGATAAAGGTAAACGCTCAGGCCCAGAAGGAAAAATAAAGCCCAAATTCCAAATCTCAAACTCCAAAACCCCAAATGTTGGCTCGCTATTCGCGATTGGCGATTGGCGAGGATGGCGATGAAGATGGCAGGGGCGAGGAGGATAGTGGTGAGGTGGTTGGTAAGAGAGAGGCCGAGGAGGAAAAAAAGCAAATCCCAAATTCCAAAAGCCCAATTACCAATTACTACTTCCCAATTACTTTCCAAGGAGCGAAGCGCAAGGAAGAGCGACAGCCCCACCAGCGCCACATGCAGGGTGTACACTTCCGCTTCGACAGCGCGCGACCAGAGGCCGATGGAGGCGGCGAGGCTGAGGCTGGCGACCCAGGCGGCGGGGCGGGAGGCGCCGAGAGTGCGGGCCAGGGCGTAGGCCATGAGGGAGGCGGCGACGCCGAACGCGGCCGAGGAGAGATTGATGCGAAACGCCGCCGTGCCGGGAATGGGCAGAAGGCTGAACAGTTTGGCGAGAATGAGATAAAGCGGGTAGCCACTGCCGTGCGAGATGCCAAGCCGGATGGCGTTCACCTGAAACTCAAACGTGTCCGCTTCGCCGACTGTTGGAGCGAGGGTGCGGAGGTAGAGGGCTGAAGTGATGAGGACGAGGGTGAGGGGGTAAAGAGTATGGGCGTGTGGACGTGTGGGCGTGCGGGCGCGTAAGAAAATGGCGATTGCGCCGCCGAGGCCGCCGAGGATAAGCACCCAGTCGCGCAGTGGGTTGGTGGCGGGGTCGAAAATGAAGAGGGCGGGGAGGGCTAAAGGAAGAAGGATGAACGCTTCGCGTGAAGGAGGAAGAAGGAAGAACGGGCGAAGGGCAACGGTGACAGCAAGAGCAAGGCCGATGAGAAGGCCGGCTTGCCAGCGCAGGCCGCCGAAGAGAAGGGGGAAAGTTTCAAACAGGGCGCGGGTGGCGGCTAAACCGAAGAGGCCGGCGCATATCGCGGGTGCAACCCGCTCCCACAAGGTGGCCCGCTCCCGCCAATTTCTAATGCCCACTCGAGGCGACAGATTGTTTGAGTTCAAAGTAGGCTTGTAAGACTTGCTGGACGACGGGGCCGGCGACGAGTGAGCCTTCGCCGCCATTGTAAATAAAGACGACGACGGCAATTTCAGGGTTGTCAGCCGGGGCGTAGCCCACGAACCAGCCGTGGGTGGGCCAGCGGCCAAACACGCACAGATTCTTCTTCTGGGCGATGTTGTCGCAGTATTCTGCCGTGCCGCTCTTGCCGGCGAACTGCACGCCCTCGATTCGATCCAGGTCTTTGCCTGTGCCGTCAACGATCACCTTTTCCATGCCCCGGCGCACGATCTCGATCACGTCTTGCGAGATTGGGACGCGGTCAATCTCAGGCGTGTCGGTGTTGCCGTCGCGGTAATTCACCTGAGACGGGCTGAGCACGTAGAGCGCACCGGGGTCATTCGGATCCACGAAGTTGCCGTCGGCGTCCAAAGCCACGTTGACGACATTGCCTTCGCCATCCAGCACCTCTTTGATCAAAGTGGGTTTGATAAGCCAGCCATTGTTCAGGAAGGGAGTGACCGAGTCGAGCACCTGGAGGGGAGTAGCCAGAACGTAGCCCTGGCCGATAACGGCGATGTAGGTGTCGCCGGTAGACCAGTTCTCGCCGATGTTGATCCGTTTGTAGTCCCGGTCGGGGATCAGGCCCCTGAGTTCGTAGGGCAGTTCGACGCCGGTGAGCCGGTTGTAGCCAAAGTAGTTGGCGTATTTGTAAATGCCCTCGATGTCCAGCCCGGCGACGTTGTCCGGCTCGTAGCCGCCGCCAATTTTGTAGAAGTACACACTGCACGACTCGGCGATGGCGGTGATCATGTCAACGTCGCCGTGGCCATCATCTTTCCAACACACCACTTCTTTAGCCTGGCCGGGGTCGTTGGGGAAGTAGCGGTTGGCGATGACGATCTTGCCGGGGTCGAACAGTTTGCGGTTAGGGTCAATGACGCCTTCTTGCAGTGCGCCCGCCGCCGGGACGAGTTTGAACACCGAGCCGGGGGCGTGCCGCCCGCTGACCGCCTGATTGAGGAGCGGGTTAGTTGGGTCTTTGGAGAGCTGGTCGTAATATTCAAAGGGGATGAAGCGGGCAAACTTCTGGTTGTCGTAGTTGGGCCACGAGACCATTGCCAGAATCTCACCCGTCTTGGGGTTCATGGCAATGACGACGCCGTTTTGCGATTTGGTGCTGTTGGCGCGCAAGTTGATGCCGTTGATCATGCGGGTCAGGGCGGCCTGGGCGGCGGCCTGCAGGCGCACGTCGAGAGTGAGGACGATGTTACTGCCGGGGATGGGGTTGACGGGTTCCCCGATGGTGCGAAGCTCTAACCCGGCGGCGTCTTCTTCGATGAACTTATAGCCGTTCTTCCCGGCCAGGACGGGTTGCATCCAGGCTTCGATACCGGCGTAGCCGATCTTGTCGCGTGAGGCGTCGAAGCCCAGCGCTTCGTATTCCTCGACGACGCTTTCGGTGATTGGCCCCATGTAACCGACGACGTGCGCGGTGAGGGCGCCGGTGGGGTAGTCGCGCAGGGGTACGACTTCGATGCCCACGCCCGGCAAAGATCGCAGGTGCTCGCGAATGATGAAGGCGGCCTCCTGCGGCACATCCCTGGCCACCCGGATGGGGACGTAAGGAAAGCCTTCGTTTTCGCTGACCAGATCGGCGATGCCTTTTTGCGGCTGGGTATCGCCGCCTGCGGCTCCGGCGTCCAGCGGCGGCGTGTTGATGGGCACGCCGGTTTCCCTGGAAATGTACTGATAGATTTCCTGCAAGCGGATTTCGTCTTCAGGCAAATAGGCCGGGGTCATCGTCACGTTGTAGGATGGAACGTTGCGGGCCAGGAGCACGCCGTAGCGGTCGTAGATCACGCCGCGTGGCGAAGGGATGTTGATCTTCTGTTCGCGGTTTTCTTTCGCCTCTTCGTCGTAAAGGTCGCCGCGAATGCCCTGCAGGTAAACCAGCCGGCCGCCGAGGACAAACACGGCCAGGATCATCGCCGCGTAGAACGGGACGAATCGGTACGGGCTGAGCGGCTCCTTGGTAGGGTCGCCAGTTTTGCCGGCGCGTTCGCGGTTGGGAATTGGAAGCGGAGTTTTCATAACCTTTTCTTGGTTCACCCACAGTTCAACTGCGGGTGGAACAGATTCATTATTCTATCTCCACTTGAGGCGCGGCCAATTGCCTCGCCAGCCATTTTGCCGCCTGGTACGTCGGCAACATCAGAAGCAAGTTCATGAGGGTTGACGGCAGAGTTGCCAGAGTCAGCGCATCGGCCCATCCCACCCGGTGGCCGGTGATGGCCAGCACCGCTAAGTATAGCAAGTGATAGAAGATTGTGCCGACGAGGCTGGCTAACACGGCCACGATCCAGTTGGTTTGATAGAACCGGCCCTCGGTGAAAGCAATGATCAGGCTGATGGATACCAGACCGAATGCCGCCGCCCCCAGCGGCCCTCCCGACAACGCATCGGCCAGCAAGCCGCCGATGAAAGCCCACACCGGCCCGTCGTTCTCGCGTTGAACCAGATTCCAGGCCAGCACCACCACCAGCATCAGGTCGAACCCGCCATTCAGGAGCCGGAAGCGGGCGACGACAGTGGACTGCAGAATGGCGACGAAGGCCAGGAGCGGGACGGCGATGATGAGGCTGCGCATGAGATAGTGGTCAGTGAACAGTGAATAGTGATCAGTCATTTACTGATCACTATTCACTGTTCACTGTTAGGGCGCGGGCGTAGGCGTGCCGACGAGGGGAGTGATTTCGGGTTTGTCGAAATCGGTGATGATCAATACGGTTTCCAGCCGGTCGAAGTCAATGGCGGAGATGATGTCGGCCTCTTGAAATACATCAAAGGTTCGTTTTCGCACAGAAGCTACCTGGCCGACGACGATGCCGGACGGGTATTGTTCGCCCAGCCCGGAGGTGAGTACCAGGTCGCCGGGCTTCAGTTCAACGTCCACCGAAATAAAGTTCAGCCGCAGTTCGCCGGATTGTTGGCCGGTGACCACGCCCTCGGCCCGCGACTCTTGCACCCGCACATTCACCGCCGACGAGGCATCGGTGATGAGCAGGGCTTTGCTGGCGTTGGCCGTCACTTCGGTCATGATGCCGACCAGGCCCTGGTCAGTGACGACAATGTCGTCCAACTTCACGCCGTCGCGCGCGCCGCGATTGAGCAGAATGTAGCTGAGGAACAGGCTCTCGTCGCGCCCGACCACATCGGCGGCCATGTAGGTGCGGTTGGGGTTGCTTCGGGCATAGTCGAGCAGGGCCGAGAGCACGGTGAGTTGGGCTTCGGCTTCGCGGAGCCGGGCGTTCTCAGAGGTGAGTTGGGCCACTTGCTGTTCAAGTTCGGCGTTGCGTTTGCGCAGGGCTTCAAGGTCGGAGGGGGCGTTGAGGGTGTTGTAGATGTTGTTGAACACGCCGCTGACGAAGCTTTGAATGGGCGCCAACGGGGCCAGCAGGCCGCTCTCCAGCGACCCCAACATGCCGCGCTGGCCCATCACGATGATGGCGATGCTCAACACCACCAGGGTGATCGCCAGCCCGAGGCGGTCGGCCAGCCAGGAAGCAATTCGGTAACGTCTCATGTGGGAAAGGATGAACGCTTCGCGTAAAGGATAAAGGATGAAAAATGCTTCAATTCATCCTTCATAATTCTGCCTTCATCCTTTAGTGGGAGGTGCTGCCGCGATCCAGGCCGACGAGGAAGCGTTTGAGGTGTTCGAGGTCTTCCAGGATGTGGCCGGCGCCGCGCGCGACGCAGGTCATCGAGTCTTCGGCCAGCCACACCCGCACTTTGAGTTCGTCGGTCAACCGCTCGGAGAATCCTTGAAGTTGCGACCCGCCGCCGGCCATGCACACCCCGGTCTCCATCAAGTCGGCGATGATTTCGGGCGGCGTTTCGTCAATCGTCTCCTTGAGCGAATCGATGATCGTTTGCACCGACCCCGACAGCGCTTCGCGGACTTCGATGGACGAGACTTCGATGGATTCGGGCAGGCCGTTCACCAGGTTGCGCCCGCGCAGGGTGATCGTCTTTTCCTCGCGCAGAGGGTAAGCCGAGCCGACCGTCACCTTTACCCGTTCGGCCATGCGCTCGCCGATGAGCAGGTTGTATTTGTTGCGGGCGTAGGTGATGATCTCGGTGTCCATCTCGTCGCCGGCCACCCGCAGGGAGCGGCTGACGACGATGCCGCCCATTGAAAAGACGGCCACTTCCGTGGTCCCGCCGCCGATGTCCACCACCATCGTGCCCCTGGCCTCGCCGACGGGCAACCCGGCGCCGAGGGCGGCGGCCATCGGCTCTTCGATCAAATAGGCTTCGCGCGCCCCGGCGGCCAGGGCGGCGTCGTACACTGCCCGTTTTTCCACTTCCGTCACCCCGGATGGGATGCCAATGACCACCCGGGGGCGGGGGATAGGCACAATGCTTTGCTCGTGGGCTTTGGCGATGAAGTATTCGAGCATGGCCTGGGTGATTTCAAACTCCGAAATCACTCCGTCGCGGATGGGGCGGACGGCGATGATGTTGGCCGGGGTGCGGCCTGCCAGTTCCTTGGCTTCTGCGCCGATTGCCAGCGGGCGGCGAGTCTTTTTGTCAATGGCAACCCAGGATGGCTCGTTGATGACAATGCCTTTATTGCGAACGTAGACCAAAGTGTTAGCCGTGCCCAGGTCAATGCCAATATCGAGCGAAAACAGGCCTAAAAGCCAGTTAAGTGGACTTGGTGGCAAGAGAAAATCTCCATGATTCCGTTACAGCCGTGTTTCAACTAAGCGGTGATTATACTCTATAATCTTTGCATGCTTTTCGCCCCGATTCGCGCATTTGTTCTGAAACACGGCCTGTTTACTCAAGGACAACGGCTGGTAGCAGGCGTTTCGGGCGGGCCAGACAGTTTGGTTCTGCTTCATTTGCTTACCCGCCTCCGCGCCGAGTTTGAATTGGACTTGCACGTTGCCCACCTGCATCATGGCCTGCGCCCGGAGGCTGACGACGAGGCTGAATTTGTGGCCGGGATTGCGAAAGCATGGGACGTGGCTTGCACGGTGGAACGCGCCGGTGTGGCCGCCATTGCTAAAGAGAAGCATTTATCTGTAGAGGAAGCCGGGCGGCTGGCGCGCTACGCCTTCTTTGCCCGCCTCGCGCCAGCCGCCGCCGTGGCCCACAACGCCGACGACCAGGCCGAGACGGTGCTGATGCACTTGTTGAGAGGGTCGGGGCTGGCGGGGTTGAGGGGGATGTTGCCGAAGGCTAGTAATCAGTGGTCAGTGAACAGTGAACAGATGATTATTCGGCCATTGCTTGGCACGACGCGCGCCGAAATTGAAGCCTACGCCGCCGCGCACGGCCTCCAGCCGCGGATTGACCCGACCAACGCCGATACGACGTTTTTCCGCAACCGTCTGCGGCATGAGCTGCTGCCGTTTCTCGAAACGTACAATCCCAACATCCGCCAAATTTTGCGCCGCACCGCGGACGTGGCCGCCGGAGATTATGAACTTTTGCGCGGTCTGATTGAGCAGGCTTGGGCCGACACTTTGTTCCCGTCACCCGGCACAGCCATCACCTTCAACCTTGCTCGCTGGCGCGCGCTCCATCTCCCGCTTCAACGCGCGCTCCTGCGCGAAGCCATCAGCCGCTTGCGGCCCGGCTTGCGCGACGTGGATTTCACACCCGTTGACAACGCTGTTGAATGGGCGCAAACCGCCGAGTCCGGCCACACTGCCGACTTGCTGGGCGGGCTGTGTCTGAAGATTGTTGGGCCGACTCTGATCGTGAGTGAGTGGGAGAGGAGATTAGAGATTAGAGAATTAGACGCTTCGCGTAGAGATTATGAGATGCCATTGGCGATTCCTGGCGTGACCCGGTTTCTTGATTGGCAATTCACGACAGAAGTGGTGGAGACCCTAAGGGTCTCAGCCCCTTCACTTCGTTCCGGGGTGCTTCGCAAGACCCTTAGGGTCTTGGATCGCTGGACGGCCTTTCTCCCACACCCCCAAACCCCCACGCTCAAAATTCGCACCCGCCGCCCCGGCGACCGCTTTCAGCCGCTCGGCATGGGCGGCCACACCGTGAAACTTTCCGACTTCATGATCAACCAGAAGATTCCGGTGACCGAGCGCGACCGTTGGCCGCTGGTCGTCAGCGGCGAGGCGGTGTTGTGGGTGTGCGGGTATCGAGCCTCGGAGCAGGCGCGGGGAGGGGCGGGGGAGATGGTGAAAGTGTCGGTGACCCGACAGGCAACAAACGACAATCGCTGAACGATTGCCATGTCGTTTGTCGTTTGACGTTTCCGAGTTTCAAAGTATTTGTCGCAACCAGATCACCACGCATACGCCTCCGGCGCTTCGCCGCCGGGGCCGGGCCAGATTGCGTCCAGCTTCTTCATGGCCTCCGCCGGCAGTTTGAGTTCCAGCGCCCGCAGACTGCCGTCAAGCTGTTCCATTGTGCGCGGGCCGATGATGGGCGCGGTGACATCTGGGTTGTGCAGGAGCCAGGCCAGGGCCACGTCCGCCGGGTTCTCGCCCAGCTTGCGGCACAGCGACTCGTAAGCCTTGAGTTGCTTTTGATGCTTCTTGATCTCGTCGCGCTGGTGTTTCGATGCTCGCCGCCCTTCGGCGATCTTTTTCAGTGCACCGCCCAACATGCCGCCCGCCAGCGGACTCCACGGGATCAGCCCCAGGCCGTAGGCGCGGCAGGCCGGGATCGCTTCCAACTCGATCATCCGGTCTTTGAGGTTGTAGAGGCTTTGCTCGCAGGCCAGGCCCATAAAGTGTTGGGCCGCCGCAATGCCCTGCGCTTGAGCGATGTGCCAGCCGGCAAAGTTGCTACTGCCAACGTATAGCACTTTGCCCTGTCCCACCAGCACCTCCATTGCTTGCCAGATTTCTTCCCAGGGCGTGTCCCGATCAATGTGGTGCATCTGGTAGAGGTCAATGTGATCCGTTTGTAGGCGGCGCAAACTTTCGTCACAGGCTCGCCGGATGTGATAAGCCGAGAGGCGGCTGTCGTTGGGCCACTCGCTCATCCGGCCATAGACTTTAGTGGCGAGCACCACTTTCTCGCGGCGGCCTCCGCCTTGCGCGAACCACCGCCCGACGATCTGCTCGGTGACGCCTTCGCCCATCTTCCAGCCGTACACGTCGGCGGTGTCAAAGAAGTTGAGGCTCAACTCCAGCGCCCGATCCATGATGGCAAAGCTGTCGGCCTCGGTCGTGAAGGGGCCGAAGTTCATGGTTCCCAGGCAGAGGCGGCTGACCTTTAGGCCAGTGCGGCCAAGTTGAGTGTATTCCATAGTTGCCCTTCCCTTTCATCAAGCGAACAGCGGTTTGTACTCAACCGCAGTTGCGATCAATGTCTCTTGCTCCGCCGCATTTATCGGCGTGAAGCGTTCGCACGCTTCGAGGAAGAGCGGCAGGATGTTGGTGTCACCCGTCGAGCACAAGCCGGTCACGTCTTGCGAGAGCGCGAAGTTGATGGCTTGCTGAATGTGCTCCCGGTCGCCGAATGGCTCATACCACGTCGTGTGAGTCTTGGGCTTGTCGCCCCAGGGGCCTTTGGTGATGGATTTGATGATCATCGTGCCTACGTCGCGCTGGCGGCACTCGCCCAGTAATGTCTCGGAATTCTCGCGATAGACCGGATTGGCGTATTGCACGAAGTTGATGGGGAAGAGCACCGAGTCGAAATCGAACCGGCGCAAGGCTTCGCGGAAGACGGCAGGTGAGTTTACGCCGTGGCCGGTGATGCCGATCCAGTCTGTCAGCCCTTCCTCTTTGGCCGTAATGATAGCCTCCAACGCGCCGCCGGGGCGGGTGGCGGCGTCCAACTCCTCCAAGCTGGTGACGGCGTGAATCTGGTACAGGTCGAACTTATCAGTTCGCAATCGCTCCAGTGAACGACGCAGTTCAGCCGCCGCGCCCTCTCTCGTCCGTTCCATTGTCTTGCACCCGACAAAGAAGCGCGACCGCTCTTTCGCCAGGCATGGGCCGAGGCGTTCTTCGGCTTTGCCGTAAGACGGGGCAACATCAATGTGATTGACCCCGGCGGCGATCACGCGCTCCATCACCGCGTCAGCCTCGGCCTGAGTCACGTCCCAAAACGCCGCCGCTCCGAAGATGGCGACGGTGCTCAGGTGGCCTGTTCGTCCAAAAGGTCGCTTTTCCATGAATGCTCTCCTTATCTATTTTCCGGTGTCTACCTGTCTACTTGTGTACTCGTTTCGCCATCAAAATATCCGGCTTGCCAGGGCCGTTTGCATCCGGCACCACGCCGACGATGGTGAAACCGAGCTTCTGGTAGAACTCGTAAGGGTGGCCTTTTAAGTTGCGGATGTCCGCGATGCGCTCCCAGGTGTTCTTGTACAAGTCAACGTTGGAGAGCGTGGTCATGTTGTCTTCGTCGTCGGTGCCGAGCCTGATGGTGAGGCCGCCGCGCTGGCGCACCTGCTCTTCAAAATCGGCCGCCAGCGCCCGGCCAATGCCTTGCTGTTGTTCGTCGGGCTTGACCACCAGCGGGTGCAGTTCCCACACGTGGCCGTCGTATTCGGGGATGCCGCCGATCCAGCCGACGACGTTGCCGCCGTTGTCAACCGCAATACGGCAAATGCGGTCTTCGGCCAGCATCTCGCGCACCTCTTTTAGGGCCGAGTCCAGGTCGGGCCAGGCGTCCGGCCAGTGCTCGCGGAAGCCTTCGACGAGCAAAGCGGCGGCTTGCTCGATGGCCTGGGTGTCATCTGATGATTCAAGATCAATGACAGTGAATAACGGTTTCATGGTCAAATGAGTCTACACAAGTTCGGCGATTGAAGGCAAGACGATGTCAGCCAGAGGCTTCAAGGTCTCTGCCGGAGTCACGCCCGAACTGACGCCGACGGCCAGCCCGACTCCCGCCGCACGCGCCATCTGCAAATCCTGAGTCGAGTCGCCCACCATCGCCGCCTGCGCCGGAGTGACGCCGAGCATTTGGCACAGTGAAAGGATCATGTCGGGCGCAGGCTTGAGCGGCAGGCCGTCGTCGGCGCACACCAGCGCATCAATCAGTGAAGCGACACCCAGGCCATCAAACGTGGCCTGCGTCGGAGCGCGGTCGTCAATGGTCGCCACGGCAACCTTTGCGCCGCGCTGGCGCAGTTTGCCAAACAGCATCGGCAAGTCAGCCAGAGGCTGGGCCAGAGCCACTGGGTCGGGCAAGCGCCAGGCGGCGCGCATCGCGGTCTCCACTGCGTCGGTGGCCAAACCGGAGTCGTGAAGCGTCTTCACTGTCAATCGGCGAATGTTCTCCATCGTCGTCCCGGCCAACGGCCCGTCCGACACTTTCCCCGAAACCGGATCAAACTTCATCACCGCAAACAACCGATCGCGCACCGGCAATTTGGTGGTCGCTTCGAGCCGCTCGCCCACTTCGGCAATCCAGCCGCCCCACATGGCGTGAAAGTCAATCAGCGTGCCATCCTTGTCGAAGATGACGAGCGCCGGGCTGAACTCAATCAATTTAGGCATCCTTGACTTTCCTCGTCTTTCACCTATTCTTATAGCCTATGACTACCCGGCAAATTGTGATGCTGGAATTGATGCTGCTGGCGAACCTGGCCATCTTCGCCTCACTGGGCGTGATTGCTCTGAGCGAAGGCTGGATTTCGATACCGGGCCGATTATCTCACAGCGGCGGACTCGCCGTTGCCGCCCCGGTTTCGACGGACTCGCCAGTGGCAACCGCCATGCCCACCCTGTTGCCGACTCAATTCCCATCCCCGACTCTGCTCCCCGCCCAGATTCTGATTCCATCGAGCACCCCGACTCCGGTTCTGTTGGGCCGCTGGCCCGCGCCCGCGTTCACGTCAACGCCTGAGCCAACCGCGCCAGCTGTTCTGCTGGATGTGGAAGGCCACCGCCAATCACTGCCGCTCTCGTGCGAGTCGCGCTCGGCGGCAGACTGGGCCGGTTATTTTGGGGTGACGATTGACGAGCTTGAGTTTTTTGGCCGCCTGCCTGTCTCGGACAATCCTGAAGTTGGGTTCGCGGGCGACGTGAATGGAAAATGGGGTAACATTCCGCCCGACTCGTATGGCGTGCACGCCGGGCCGGTAGCCGCCCTCTTGCGCGAGTATGGCTTGAGCGCCGAAGCCCGCCGCGACCTGACGTGGGATGACCTGCGCGCCGAGTTAGATGCCGGGCGGCCGGTGATCGTGTGGGTGACAGGCCACGTGTCCACCAGCCACAAGGCGGTTGAATATGCGGCCGCCGACGGCCAGACTGTAATCGTTGCTCCTTTTGAGCACACCGTCATCGTCGTCGGCTACGCCGATGAGAGCGTGAGCGTCCTCGATGGCAGTAAAATTTACTCACGCTCACTGGACAAGTTTTTAGAGTCCTGGTCGGTGTTGGGGAACATGGCTGTCATCGCCGGCCCATGAATATCTAACCACGAAAATGCTCCCGCTCCGCTTCGCGTTGCCAAATCCGGCGGGAGGGCGCGGACGCGAAGCGGGCAATCCGCGCCGAGCTTTCGCGACCTGCTGAAAATCTGTGTAATCCGTGTAATCAGTGGTTTCTCTAATTTGAAAGGACATTCATTATGACTGTCGAAACTCGCCGCACTCGCCGGGAGTCGCGCCGCCCCGGCGCAACTGCCCGTTCTGCCGGAGTCAAGCCTTTGCTCAACAAACTGCCGTTGACTGAGGTGCTATCGCCTGAGGGCGTAGAAATGATTCACCGGGCCTCCATGCGTCTGCTCAAAGAAGTTGGCATCTTAATCGTGGATTACCCGCCAGCCGCCGAGACTTTCAAACAGAACGGCGCGACCGTAGAATGGATGGAGAAGGAAGTGACTTATCCAAACGGCGACACCGTCCAGGTGCGGGGTCATCTGGTCCGGCTCGACGAAGACACATTGATGAACTTCATCAAGCAAGCGCCGCCCACCTTCACCTTGCTGGCCCGCAACCCGGCCAACAACCTCAGCGTGGGCGGGCGCACCACCATTTTTGCGCCGGTCTACGGCCCGCCCTTCGTCGGCAGTTTGGACTGGGGCCGCCGCCAGGCCACGATTGAAGACTTTCGCAACTTTGCCAGGCTGACGTACATGGCCGAGCACATGCACCACAACGGCGGCACGCTGGTGGAGCCGAACGATATTGACGTGAAGGAACGCCACCTGGACATGCTCTTGGCGCACATCACGTTGAGCGACAAATCCTTCATGGGAAGCGTCACCCACGCCGACAATGCCCGGGACACGGTGACGATGTCCCGCATCTTGTTTGGCGAAGAGGCCATTAGCCAGAATCCGGCTACCCTGTCGCTGATCAACGCTTCCAGCCCGATGCGCTTCGACGATCGCATGTTTGGCGCGCTGGAAGTCTATGCGCGGGCGAGGCAGGCGGTGCTGGTCACGCCCTTCATCATCGCCGGAGCCATGTCGCCCAGCACCATGGCCGCCACCCTGGCTCAACAAAACGCCGAGGCGTTGTTCGGCATTTGCTACGCCCAAATGCTCAATCCCGGCACGCCGTGCATCTATGGCTCGTTCCTGGCTAACATTGATATGAGAAGCGGCGCGCCATGTTTCGGCACGCCGGAGGATGCCCTGGCGCTCTTCGGCGGCGCGCAAATGGCCCGGCGCTACAACTTGCCATATCGCTCCGGCGGCAACTTCACTGCCTCGCGGATTCCTGATGCGCAAGCCGGCTACGAATCAGCCAGCACCATTTGGCCTACGGTGCAGGCCGGCGTCAACTTTGTTCTGCACGCGGCAGGTTGGCTGGAGGGCGGCCTGATCTCCGGCTACGAAAAATTTGTGATCGATCTCGAAATGTGCGCGATGATGGCCCGCTTCGTCAACGGCGTGGGCCTGAGCGACGAAGACTTTGCCTGGGACGCTTATGCCGAGACTCCGCCCGGCGGTCACTTCCTGGGCGCGTCTCACACCATGCGCCACTACGACACCGCTTTCTATCAGCACCGGGTCTTCAACATGGACAACTACGAGAAATGGGAAGCCGAGGGAAGCCACGACACTTACCAAAAGGCCAACGCCGTTTGGAAACAGATGCTCAAAGACTACCAACAGCCCGCGCTCGATCCGGCTATTCTCGATGAACTAAATGCCTTCGTCGAAGGCCGCCGCGCTGAACTGAAGGAGCGCAAGCCGCGGACGGAGTGGAAGCGGTAGCGAGGAGACAACATGCCTTCACCTTTTCCGGGGATGGATCCCTATCTCGAAGGCTATCTGTGGGCAGATGTTCATCATCGGCTAGCAACAGAGATCAGCCGCCGTTTGACTCCGCGCTTGAAGCCGCGCTACGTGGCCCGTCTCGAAATCTACGTGATTGAAGATCGCGAACCTCAGACGGAATTTGGTGTGATGTACCCTGACGTTGAAGTGCTGACGTCGCGCGCGCTTCGAGAACAGGCTGAAACAGAAATAGTCGCACCCGAACAGAGTACGCCCGAGCTGACTGCGCCATTGACGGTCCCGCTGATCAATCCGCAAGTTCGCATCACAACAGTCGAGGTGCGCGATACGGCCCACAACCAACTTGTCACGAGCATCGAAATACTCTCGCCAGTGAATAAACGTGATCCGGGCCGGGCCGCTTATCTGCAAAAACGGGAGCGCCTGCGCCAGGCTGGTGTACATCTTTTGGAACTTGATCTGCTCAGGCGAGGCATACGTACCGTGTGGCACCCCCGAATCCCTGACACGCCATATCGGGTGACGCTAGTCAGGGCTGAGGCAGAAGTGGCCGAGGTATGGCCGGTTCGACTGGCCGACCGTTTGCCTGCCATCCCTGTTCCTTTGCTTGCCCCTGACCCGGATGTGCCACTCGAGCTAGCCCCGGCCCTCACGACGATTTACGATGAGGCCGCCTATGACTTGTCGGTGGACTACGGCAAACCGCCGCCACCGCCGCCGTTCTCCACGGAAGAGTTGGAGTGGTTGAAGACGCTCGACATTGTGAAAGGGTAACTACTCAAGGGTAGCATCCTGAGCGGAGCGGCGGTGCGGTTCCGCCGCGCAGTCGAAGGATGCGGGCCTCGCGTGAGGGGCCGCACCCTTCGACTACGGCCCGCGAACAACACGCGGGCCTACGCTCAGGGCGCTACATTGCTCAAGGCTGAGTAGTTACGTGAAAGGTTAGAATGACAGTTCGTATCCAAGTTTTCAGCGATTACGTTTGACCCTGGTGCTTCATGGCCGAGTCCGGTCTGGACTCGCTGACGAAGACCCGCGAGGTGGTTGTCGAGTGGAAAGCGTTCGAGCTTCGGCCCGGCGGCAAGTTCCCCGGCACGCCGGAGCAGGAAGCGCGCTACCGCCAGATGGTGCGCGAGCGGCACGGGCAGATGACGGCTTATGCCCGCGAACACTTTGGCCTTGAGATGGGCGAGCCGCCGTTCGGCGTCAACTCGCGCCCGGCGCTGGAGGGCGAGCGCTACGCCCGCGAGCACGGCAAGGGCGTTGAGTATCATCACGCCTGCTTCGTCGCTCACTGGCAGGAAGGGCGGCGGCTGGACGACATGGATGCCTTGACCGGCATCGCCCAATCACTTGGATTGAACGGCGACGAGTTTCGAGAGGCGGTGACGGGCCGGAAGTATCGCGCCGAAGTCGAGATGGATTTGATGCTCGCCCGCGAGATCGGAATTGACGGCGTCCCCGCCTTCATTTTTGGCAACCGTTATCTTGTGTCTGGCGCTCGCCCGGTGGAGTTTTTGGAGCAGGTGGTGGATAAGTGCATTGAGGAAAGTTTGGTAGATTAGAGCAAATTCCTAATCCATTTACGGTTCGCGCCGCAGTTCGCGAAGCGTGCGGCGCGGCGGCAGTTCAACTGCCGCCGCAACCGTAAACTAACCTGGAAAATGCTCTAGTTGCAGACACCGGGTGTTTCAAAAACACCCGGTGTTTTTTTATTTGAGAAGCCCTCTCACCGTCGCCTTATAGCCCGGAAAGATTTGATCCACTGCCGAGTTGTTGAGCCGCTTGAAGCAGACTTCGGCCAGCACATCACGATAATCTGTCGTCACCGCCAGGTCGCCCGGGCCGACGAGTTGACCGTCGGCCAAACCCGGCCACTGGCCGTGAACTTTGTTGCCCACTACGTGGCCGCCCATCACCATCATCAAACTGCCGTGGCCGTGATCGGTGCCGAGACTACCGTTTTCTTGAACCCGGCGGCCAAACTCCGACATGGTGACGATGGTGAGCCGGTCGGCATGCTTCGCATCGGCGGTGTCTTCGTGGAAGGCGGCTAAACCGTCGCCCAGTTCTTTCAGCAGTCCGGCCATCAATCCTTCGCTTCCGCCCTGCGCGAAGTGCGTATCCCATCCACCCAAGTCAATCGCCGCCACTTCTAATCCCACTTCGGCTTTGATCAGCATTGCAATTTGTTTCAAACCTAAACCGAATTCAGTTATTGGGTATTGGGTATTGGTTATTTTGGGCGTGTAGCCGAGCGGGTCGAGAGCCTGCACCGCGTCCATGATGTCGAGCGTTTCCTGGCCAACGATGCTGAGCGGATCGTTGCCGGAGTAGAGCGAGGTGAGCGCGGCGCGCATTTGAGCCAGTGCCTTCAGGTCGCCGCCGAGGTGGAAGTCGGCGATGGAGCGCAGGGCCGAGACGGGAACCGAGCCGCCGAGACTGCGTTGCGGCAGTTGGCCGAGGCCGATGGCCCGAAGCGGTGATTGATTCTGGCCCGGATGGGCCATGTCGAGGGTAGCCAGGTGGCGGCCAATCCAGCCGGAGGCCGGGCCGCGCTCGTCGTCCACGCCGCGCTCCATCAACTCCATGGCTCGAAAGTGACTGCGCGATTCGTCGGGCGCGCCGCAAGCGTGAACGATGGCCAGATGCCCGGCCTGCCACGCGGGCACGAGCGGCTTGAGATTCGGGTGAAAGCCGAAGAAGCCGTCGAGATCAACTGCGCGCAAATTTGCTTTGGCCTTGTTGTCGTCCGGGCGCGGGATGCCGAGGGTGGGGCGCTTGGCGTAGTAGGCCTCGTCGCCGTGCGGCACGACCACGTTGAGACAGTCGGCGGCGCCGCGCAGGAAGACGACGATGAGGGTGTCGCCGCGCGGCGCGGAGTGCTTCGGCGCGAACGCGAGCCGCGGCATCCAATTGGGCCAGGCTACGGCTCCGGCGAGCACAGCGGCGGATTCGAAAAATTTGCGGCGGGTGAGCAAGTTGGGCATGGAAGGTTTCCTGATGAGTCAAACGACAAACGTCAAACGTGAAGAGTTGTTATCGCCATTGAAAGGCCGGGGAGGCGGTCAGTCCGGCGGCGACGACGGGCGGCAGGTCGTCGTCGGTAGCGCCCGCCTCTTGCAGGGCGGTTGCCAACTCGTCCCGTTTCGACTCAGGCAGGGCGCCGCCGAGAAGCAAAGAGCTGAGCTGATCAATCAACCTTGACGGCGAGTCGGCCTTTGCAAGCTCAGCCAGGTTGACGTGTGTGCCTTCGATTTCGTTTCGCGCCAGGGCCATGGCAAACTGCCAGCGCGGCATGAGGTTGCCGCTCCAGGGCGCGGCCCGGTCGGGGTAACCGTCGGGCGTGGGCCAGGCGAAGGGCAGTTGGCCCATGCGCGCCAGATAATCAAGGATGGTGTTGCCCGCGTCAGTCTGAGCATTCAACATTCGAAGTGAGGAAGTGATGAAGTTGACAGGCCGCTTGAACTTCGCCTGCGCGTAGGCAAGACCGTCAAACAGGATGACTCGCAGAACAGCCTTGATGTCGCCGTCAGTCTCGGTGAACGTGGCCGCCGCCTTCTCGACAATTTCCTTTGGTGGATCGTCGGCGATGAAGCGACGGGCGAGTTTTGTGGCGACGAAGCGAGCGGTGGACGGGTGGGCCGCCAACACCTCCACAACCCCTTCAGCTTCGATTTGGCCGCCGGGCTGGATGGTTAGCCCCAATACTTCTTTCATTCCGTTGTCGTGAATGTCGGGGTCAAACCTGAAATCGCCAAGCCACCAATGTTCTTTCACCGTCCAGCCGGTGAAGCAACGCGCCAACTCCATCACGTCTCTCTGAGTGTAGCCGCCGCCCACGCCGAGCGTGTGTAGTTCCATGATCTCGCGCGCGTAATTCTCGTTCGGGTGGCTGGCGACGTTCACCTGATTGTCGAGATAGACGAGCATGGCCGGCGAGTGCGCCGAAGCCCACAACAAGTCACGAAACTTGCCGAGCGCGCGCGGACGGATGGCGTCGCGGTCGTCCACCGTTTTGAGGAACCAGCAATTGCCCTTGTCTACGCTGATATTGAAATGATCCGACCAGAACTCGACCATCACTTCGTAAAGCTGGCGGCGGCTGTAGAGTTGCCGAATCAAAGTTGCCTGCCGCAGTTCGTTCACCGCCGGTGTCTTGTCGAGATCGTCGAACAGCTTGTTGCCCACTTCGTAAATTTCGTTAGCGTCCATGCCCAGGGTGCGGAAGCGGCGGAGACGCCAGAAGGCGGAGGCGTCGTCAATCGAGTCGGGCGCGAATTGCTCTTCGATCCAGGCGTTGAGGCCGATCTCGGCGACGCGGGCGCGCTCTTCGCCGCGCGGGCCAAACGTGAGGCGGCTCAGTTCGGGGAAGCCGACGCTGGAGATGTTGGCCGGGCTTTGGAAGTCGCTACCCAACTTGTTGTACACCGGCGCACACGCAGAGGCGGCTGCATTCGCTGCGCTCGCGGCCACCAGCCCGGCCAATCGAAGGAAGTCACGACGTGAGAGAGTCATGGTCGAGAAATGTCAAACGACAAACGTCAAACGTCAAACGGCAAGGGTATATCAGGCTTGAGGGACGGTTATGTTGTCGGGGACGGGCTGAGGCGCGGTGACCTTTGGCATCCAGCGGAGGAGGGCAAAAGCGGTTGCGCCGAGCGAGGTGACAATGGCGAGCGGGATGACGATGAACCAGCCGATGATGGGGAAGGCGGCGGCCAGTTCGAGGGCAACCGCGCCGCGCACGAACGCGCCAGCGGGTGTGAGGCCGTCACTGCGCCGGGCCAACCGGTCGCCCATTTTGGCGGCGATGCCCGCCGCGCCCAGGCTGGCGACGGTGAGTACAGCGAACACCAGCACCCAGCCCATAAACTTCACCGCGCCGTTGGGGACGACGAACAGAATCGTGGCCGGGATGGCGACGACGGCGGTGAATACGCCGCCGACGAAGAAGCACAGCCAGGGCGTGCGGTCGAGGCGCAGGCGGGCGCGCTCGACGGTGGCCGGGAAGAGCAACCACCAGGCGGTGAGCATGCCGGGGAAGACGATGCCGAGAGTGAGGAGAATGCCGAAGACGGTGGAGATGTCGGCCATGACTGTAACACCTTTCTGTGAACAGTAATCAGTTATCAGTTATTGGTTATTAGCAGGTTGACTGCTGTTATCAGGTATTACAGGCGGAGGGGGAGGAAAGTTGCAGGAAAAGTAACTGCTCGGCCCGACTATAAAGAACAACGGATTTGCCGAATTTAACGGATCGATCCGCTCAATTCAGGCGATCCGTTGTTCTCAAATGGAAACTTCTGTAGTTGCTACATTTCCGGTGCTTGCGTTGTTGATGTCGCTCGCTCCCTCCAAAAGAACCCCACAATAAACGCCCCCAACCCCAACAGCCCCGCGTAGGGCAACAACCCAAACCAGCCCACCAACGGCAGTGAACTGCCCAGGCTGAGGGCCAGCGCGCCCCAAACCGTGCACCGAATTTCAGTATGGCTGGCGGCAAGGCGCTCGCCCACGAGTTGCACCACGCCCGCCAGCCCAAAGCTGACCCCTACACTCAACGCCGACAAAAAGAATAGGGCCGGTAAGGCCAAAACGACTCTGAATAGCTCATTGCCCACTTGACCGACGAGGGTGAAGAGGATGAAGGTGATGGCTCCAAAGAAGAGAAAGTTCACCAGGCCGACGGCGAAGGCGCGGCCCGGCATGAGATCGGCCACGGTTTTCGTTTTGGCGACCCGGCGCGGGAAGAGGGCGGTGAGGACGACGAAGAAGGCGACGAGGGCGAGGTTGAAGCCGAGGATGAGGAGGATGAGGCGGATGAGGTCGGTCATAGAGTTTTCTGAATGTCATTCCGAGCCGTTTCGCGAAGCGGGCGAGGAATCTCTATGATGGGCGTAGAGATTCCTCGCTTCGCTCGGAATGACAGGTTGCGGGTTAGCGTTTGATTTGGTAGGCACGAGTTAGAAGCAGGCTGTTGCCGACGATCCACAGGGCCGAGACGGCGGCGAAGAATGCGCCGAGGCCGAGCGCGGGCAATGTGGGCAAGGGCAGGTTGTCGAAAGCCGCCTGCCCCTGGCTCAACAAACCTTGCGCCGAGTTGACCGCGGCGGCCCATGTTGAATTGAAAGCAGTGGTCACGTTGGCGAGAAAGGTTGTAACCTGGCTGGTGAATTGCGGCGCGCTGGCAAACTCCAATGTTTGGGCGGCGAAGGGCAGGGCAATGCCGATCAGAGCGAGCGCGGCCAGGGCCTGAACGGCAATCGCCAGGCGAAGTTTGGGTGACAGGGCTGGTTGAGCGGCCAGCTTCGCGCGCCGGATCGAATCTATCACCGCCGAAGATAGGTCGCGCTCCAGCGGCGCGTCGGGCAGGGAGTCGAGGGCGGCGAACAGGGCGCGCAGTTCGGCCAGCCGGGCGGCGCAGTCCGGGCAGGCGGCAACGTGCGACTCAATTTCGGCGTGGCCGGCCGGGTCGAGGGCAGAATCGAGATACTCGTTGAGGGTGATGTCGTTAAGATGATTCATTTTTGGTACACGGACGCGTAGCGCACGGATGAACACGGATTTTTTTGTTTGATCTGTGCACGGAGCGTCCGTGTTCATCCGTGTACTAAATTTTCAGCTAACAACTTCCGGGCACGGAAGAGGTGACTCTTCACGTCGCTCAATGGGATGCTCAGGGTGCTGGCGATTTCATCATAGCTCATGTCCTGAAAGTGCCGCAATTCAATCACGGCCCGGTAGTTCGTTGGTAGGGCGAGAATGGCCGCCCGCATGATCTCGGCTTGCTCTCGTTCTTCACGGATCGTCTCCGGCCTGCCATGCTCGTCTTCGTCACGCTCCTCGTCGAGCGGCACATCCGTCGGGGATTGAGCAGAGAGGCGGTTGAGGCAATGGTTGGCGGCCACCCGTCGCATCCAGGGGCCAAAAGGCCGATCCGGGTCAAACCGGTCGAGTCGTTCATAAGCGCGAATGAAAGCCTCTTGCGCCAAATCCTCTGCCTCGCGCCGCTCGCCCGTCAACCGGTAACATACGTTGAACACCGACGTTTGAGTGCGCCGGACGAGTTCGCCGAAGGCATCAGCGTCGCCGCGCCGGGCGCGGAGCGCGAGGTCGCGGTCGCTAGGATCAGGCATGCCTGTAGATATTACAGTAAAATTGGGGTGAAAGTTGCGCTTTGGGAGAAATGTATGAAGATCAAATTTTATGCCACACTGCGCCCGGTGGTTGGCGGCAAAGCCATTGAACTTTCAGCGGCGGGAATGACCGTGCAGGGCATGATTGACGCATTGCTGGCCCGCTATCCTGACTTGCGTTCACACTTGTACGACCCGCAAGGCGAACTATATCCGCACATCCACATTTTTATCAATGGCCGCGATGTGCAGTATCTTGATGACGGATTGCGGTCAGTGCTGAGGCCGGAAGACACGGTGAACATCTTCCCGCCGGTTGGGGGCGGCCGTGTTTGAAACAGTCGTGCGCGGCGTGCCGCTTTGGCTGCTTCGCGAGTATATTGAAGAGATCGGCGGACAGTTGCAGGCCGATGGTGGGTTGATGGGCGATGGATGGACGGCGCGATTGACTCAGGTGGACGACTACGTCATCGGCTCACTGCGCGTGGGGCAGGTTCGGCTGGAGTTGGACGGGGAAGCCGCCTCTGTTGAACGGGCGCGGGTGGCCCTGGCACCGAAGTTGTTGCGGGCTGGAGGGTAGTGGTCACCGTCCCGGCGGGAAGAGTGACACCTCGTCGCCCTCATTCACGGCAACTTCAAAGCCGCCTGCGTAACACAGGTCGCGCCCGTTGAGCAACATCCGCCACCCCGGACGCGGCACGTAAATTGGGGACACTTCCATAGTTGTCTTTGCCGAAAAAGGTCTCCCGAAAGCAATTTGCCTTCGGGAGGCCTTTGGCGGTTAGGGCTAAACGATTTGCAGTTCCTTCAGTTTTTCCTCGGGCACCACGCCGTTTACCCAGCCGCGCGCCTTGTAGTACTCGTCCAGCATCTCCGGTAGCTCGCAGATGTGACCCTGCGATCCGGGCATGGTGGACGGCTCCTTGAGGAAACGCTCCGGCAGGTAGTCGCTGCCCTCGCGGAAACCGGCCAGGTTATTGTAGTAGCGCTCCAGGTTGTAGATGCGCTCACCGGTCTTCATCACGTCGTCCGCCGTGAAGGGGATGCCGGTCATCGCCGAGTACTGGGCGGCGTATTCCTCGGCGCCCTGGGCAAAGGAGCTGAACTTGCACAGGTCGAGGCTGTCGAAGAAAGCGAACAGGTCCTGGAAGGTCTTGGCCAGTTCGCCCTTGCCCTTCCAGGCCAGCGGATCGGTCTTGCCCGGGATCAGGCCAAGCTCGCTGGCGGGCGTGTAGGCGCGCAGGTGGCACGCGCCGCGATTGCTGGTGGCGTAGGCGATGCCCATGCCCTTCATGCCGCGCGGATCGTAAGCCGGGATGGCCAGGCCTTTAACCGTCATCGCGATCTCCGGATGGCCGAAGTGCTTGGCCGCGTGCGTGGTGCCCTCGGCCAGCACTTCGCCGATGCCCTCGCGGAAGGCGATCTTGCGCACGGTCTCCACCATGCCCATATAATCGCCCCACTTCAGCCCGCCGGTTCCGTTGGTGTAGCTCCTCTGGCTGGCCTCCATGTACATCGACAGGACGTTGCCCATTTCGATGGTGTCTAGGCCGTAGTCGTTGCACAGGTGGATTAGTTTGGCAATCGACGCCGAATCGTCGTTGTCGCAGTTGGCGCCAAAGGCCCAAACCGACTCGTACTCCTGGCTCTCCATGCGCAGCCCGGCGAACGGCCCCTCTTCGATCTCCACTTCCTTCTTGCACGCGACCGGGCAGGCGTGGCAGGTGGGATCGTCCACCAGGATGTGCTCCTTCACCCACTCGCCGCTGGTGCGCTCGGCCTTGTCGCCAAAAGAGGTCAACTGGCTGTTGCGGGTGGGTAGCGCGCCCATGTTGTTGGCGATGTTGGTGAGCACATTGGTGCCGTAGACGGACAAGCCGCCCTTGCGCGGGCTGGTCACGTTCTTCTCGTCCATGATCGTCTTCAGCGCTTGGTCATGAGCCGGCTTCCACGCCTCGCGATCCTTGGCCTTGTGCATCTTCTTGGGAGCCTTCACGACGACGGCCTTCAGGTTCTTGCTGCCGCCGACGCAGCCGGTACCGCCCCGCCCGCTGGCCCGGTCGTTCTCGTTCATCCAATTAGCAAAGCGCGCCAGTCTCTCTCCGCCCGGGCCAATGGCGATCACAGTCAGGTCCTTCTCGCCATACTTCTCCTGGAAGTGCTTGACCGTGTCGTGCACGCCCTTGCCCCACACCTCCGAGGCGTCGAGGATTTCCAGCACGCCGTCATGAATGTACGCATAGACTGGTTTGTCGGCCTTCCCTTTGAAGATCAGGCCGTCGAATCCGGCCCAGCGCAGGCGCGCCGCCGACCACCCGCCGTGATGGCTGTCGGTCACCGTCCCGGTGAGCGGCGACTTGGTGACGATGGCCATGCGCCCGCTCATGTTGGCTTCAGAGCCGGTGAGGGGGCCGTTCATGAAGCACAGGATGTTGTCGGGCGAGAGCGGGTCAACCTGGGGGCCGTTCTCGAACACGAACTTTACGCCCAGGCCGCGCGCGCCAATGTAGAGGCGCGCCCACTCATCGGGCACCTCCTTGTATTCGACCTGGCCCTTTGTCAGGTCAACATGAGCAATCTTGTTTGCAAATCCGCCTAAGGTGGTCATATCAGTTTTCTCCTTTCACTATGACTGAGTTGAGCGTTGAAGAAACATAAAGCGCTATGCTAGTTGGGCATAACGCTTGATGTTGGATGAAGTATGTTGATCGGTCGGTAGATAATTGTGGGGCCGGCAGTTGGGCAGCATACTTCTTCGCCAATGCTGTTAGTATGAGTGAAAGGAGTGCGTGAGGAAAGTAATGAACATCACACTGGCTGATGATAAATGCTATAAGACAAATTTTGTGAATAATGGATACCAACACGCGCGGGCGTATAATCTGGCCTATGCTCACTCTGCGCCAGGCGCTTCAACTGCCGTGTTTCGAAAGAGCCACTGTCGTCGCCGGAGAAGGCGGCCTCGATAACCTCATCCGTCGCGCTCACGTGGTGGACATCCCCGGCACCGATTACGCCGACCGGGGCCGGGGGCTGTTGCTGTTCACCGCCGGTTACGGGATTAAGGACAACCCTGCTGAGCAGGAGATTCTGATTCCGGCGCTGGCCGGGCAGGGGTTGGCAGGGATGGTGTTTTCTACCGGCTGGTATTTTGAGGCGGTGCCCCAGGTGATGCGGACGGCGGCGGACGAACACAGTTTCCCCATCATCACCCTGCCGCCCGAAGTTCAATTCATTGACGTCATCGAGCGCCTGTATCTTGAAATCCTCAACGAGCAATTTGCGCTGAAGGAGCGGGCCGACGACATCCACCGCCGCCTGACTCAGTTGGTGCTGGAGGGCGGCGACCTGGCGGCGCTGACCGAGACCCTAGCCGCCATTCTCAATCGTTCCGTTCTCATTGAAAGCCCGACGTTTGAAGTGCTGGCTTCGGCCATTCACGGCCCGGTGGACGAAAATCGCCTGCGAGCCATCGAGCTTGGCTACACACCGCGCGAAGTCAGTCAACGCATGATCAAGCGCGGCGTTTACGCGGAATTGCAAGAGAAGATGAGGCCAGTTCGCATGGGAACCATGCCCGACATTGGCATGACGATGGAGCGGGTGATTGCGCCCATCGTCGTCCGCCGCGAGATTTACGGCTACATCTGGATCGTGGCCGGCGATCACCCGTTGACCGATTTAGACGAGTTGGCAATCGAACATGCGGCGACGGTGGCGGCGCTGGTGATGGTGAAAGAGGAGGCGGTGCGCGAGGCCCAGCAGGCGGCGCGCGGCGACTTTTTGACTCAACTCCTGCGCCCCGACTCCGAAATCGATCCGCCCCTTCTGGCGCGGGGAAACGTGGTGGGCTACCAGTTCGACCGCCCGCACCAGGTGTTGTTTGTGGTGAGTCAGGCGGAGCCTTTGCCTACGGCGGCCCGGCTGGATGGCTGGTTGCGTAGCCTTGGTCAGTGGAGTCTGGCCGTCGCTCGCGAAAAAGGCATCGCTTTAATCGTCGAGTCGAAGACGAACGCCGCTGGGCAGGCCCTGGCGCAGAAGATGGTGGCCGAACTTGGAAGCCGGGTGTGGGTGGGGATAAGTCAAACGACACCCGCAGGGGGCAGTGCCAACGACAAGTCGTTGCGGCGGGTTTACGATGAGGCCGTGGAGGCCGCCGACATCGGCGGGCGGTTGAACGGGGCCAACGTCACTTGCTTTTGGGAGCTTGGTCTGCTCGACTGGCTTTATCGTTTGCCGCCGGAGGCCCTGCAAGCCAACCCCTACTTTGCCATCGTCGAAGCCCTGGCCGAGCACGACCGCAAGGCCAACAGCGACCTGACCCGCACCTTAGCCGCCTATCTCGATCACGGCGGGGCGCTGGCCGAAGCGGCCTCAGCCCTCAACGTGCATCGCAACACCATGCTTTATCGCCTGGGCCGGATTGAAGAAATTGCAAAGGTGGATTTGCGGGATGTGAACCAGCGGCTGAATTTGCACCTGGCGGTGAAGGCGTATCAGTTGAGCAAAGGTGGGTGAGGAGAGGCGAGGCCGCGAACAACACTACCGCCGTCCTGACAAATAGCGCGCCGCAAGATAGAACAGGAGACCGATGGGGCTGAAGTTGTAAGCGATGAACAAGATCGGGCTGATGATCCACGCGGTCAGGTTGCGCTCCCGGCTATCCAAATAAATCCACCGTCCGACAAAGAGATCAATTGCCAGAAAGTGCGCCCACGAGATAGTTGCCGCCACCGGATCGCTCATGAGGGCGGCGACGCCAGCCGCCGTCGGGCGGCTGGCTAAACTGGCGAAAATGTAGATCAAGTTGGGCGCGACCATGCCCAGGTAGAGCACGGCCGAGGGCACCACGATCCAGAGCGAGGCCATCATGCGTTTTGTCCACGACCAGTGCGGCGCAAAAATCATCAGCGCCCAAAAAGGCATGACAATGAAGTTGCTGAGGTAGAAAAGGATTTCGGTGGCCATGGTGTGGCTCGCTTCCTACGGTTTGGCCGTTTGAGTGAGCGATGCCGCCGGCGGTTGAGCGCCCTGTAACTACTCAGGCTCGTTCCACACTACAACGAATTCAAGGACGCTTCGCGAACGAATTTGTCCTTCGCCTTGAATTCGTTTGCGAAGCATCCCTCAATTCGTTGTAGTGTAGCGCCTACCCGCCGCAATCTCCCCTGTCGTCTTGCGGCATTCCCTCACCAAAGAAACCAGCATGCCGCCACTGGCCGAAAGTCGCGCCTCCTCAAACAGCCTGTTCTAACCTGGCGTTGGTGCATGGTCACTGCCATGATTTGATTCACGCCGGAGCGTCGTATCTATGACAAAGACCCGTTGATTGAAGAGCCGGGTGAGGCCGCGAAGCGAGTCTCACGCACGCGCGAAGCGTGAAGCGGCAGTGGGGGAAGTGATTCCCCCACTGACCGTAACTTGGGCGGGCTACCCAGGTGCGGTGGATTAACCCCGACGTGTTGTGACTCTTGTGCGTGAACTGGCAGCTTTGTCGTGTTCTTTCATATAGGCGCGCAACAAAGCATTCATCTTGGTTTGGTAGCCGCTTCCCTGCTTCTTGAACCACTCAATCACATCGCTGTCGAGTCGCAAGGTGAGTTGCCGTTTTGTGATGGGCTGGAGGCCACGCCGAACAACGCCCTTGGCGAACATTTCGGGCGTAATTTCGGGAATATCCGAAAAGTCGATATCGGCATCCGTCATGGCATCCAGTCGTTTCAGGTTAGTACCCGATTTCCTTGAAGTAGAGTTTTTCTTCATTTTTTGTTGCCTTTCTAGCCGAGATAATCCGAATGACATCCTCCTCATCCGTATGCGCCACAACAATGACGCGAAATTTCAAGAGGCCAAAAGTGATATAGCGAGTTTCGTCATACTCAAAGCGTTGGTCTTCGATAGTAAAAACATCACCGTCAAACATCGGTGGCACATCGGCAAAATCAATCCCATGCTTGTCAATGTTGGCAAGTCGTTTGGCTTCATCCCATTCCAATCTCATGGACTAGATTGTAACTACGGTGGGTAACTTCGTCAATCGTGAACTTGTTGACGAGCGCGATTGTGGCGCGCTCGCCCAACGTTCCGGTTTAGTGGCTCGGCGGGGCAGTGAGTCGAAAGGGCGGGCGCGGAATAATGTTCGCCGCCAAAGAAACCGGCGCGCCGCCACTGGCCGAAAATCGCGCCTGCTCAAACAGCCTGCTCTAACCTGGCGTTGGTGCATGGACACTGCCATGATTTGATTCACGCCGGAGCGTCGTATCTATTTGGACTTACGCAAAGCTCGAGTCGCATGCAAAGACCTGACAGGTCGGCGCAGTAACGCATCGAGAATCACGGGTTTCGATGCGCCGACCTGTCAGGTTTCAGAGCGAGTGCGTAAGTCCAGTCTATGACAAAGACCCGTTGATTGAAGAGCCGTGCGAGGTGAACGCTTCGCGTCACGCACGGTAAAGAAGGTCATAAACCTTTGCGCTTGAGTTCATCATCAACAGCCTGCTCTACTTCATGTTGGAGTTGGGCTCGTTTACTTGCTTCAGCTTCATCGCGAGCGACGGATGAAATAGCAGCTCCCGCTAACCCTGCTGCGAAACCGCCTGCAGCCACAAGAGTCTCAACAAGCTCATCTCTAGGCTTCTTGTTGTCCCAGGCTTCGTAGAACTGAAGAAAGCCGGGCTTAGATTTGTCAATTTCAGCGGCTTTAGCCCTGGCCCGCTTCATACGCTGGGACGATGCCCATGAGAGAGCGTACAAATAAAGAGCTAAGAAGCCGCCAATGAGCAGCACAGGGCCAAAACTTGACGAACTTTCCATCAAAGCAAGAAGACACCCAAACCCACCAACAAGAGCTAAGACTCCAATTATCGGGCCGGCAAGCAGCCGACTCAGACCAAATCCTTGGTCGGTATCGCGTCTAACCTTTTCAGCTATCTGTAAATAATCCGTGTAAATCTCAAATTTGAGTTTTCGGTCAGCACAATCGGAACAGAGAGCAGCTACACTATGATTAGCACAATAGTAACGACCGCAAGACTGTTGAAATCCACTACACTGACCGATAACAGGGCTAGCACACCTAGGAACTGCACAACTCACGCTGAGGCCCTTTTCCGCGCGTTCTACACGCCCGCTTGACGCGCTCAGTGCGACTTCTGTTGTGCGAAGGCGTATGCCGCAGTGGAGGCAGAAAACACCAGTGTCTGGAACGTACTTTCCGCATGATGGGCAGTTCATACTTAACCTCCTCGTGACTCAGATCGAGGTGGGATTAAATGCTCTCGCTATTGTCCTGAATGTAGGGCTTGGTTAATCGCCTCCGCAATAAGCAGCAGTCGCTCTTGACTGTCCGACTCTAAGACGTGAATCTGCTGTCCGGTTTTGTCAAACAAAACTATCTTGTGTGTGCCTCCTGAGTACTCTACACGAACAGGTTGAAATAAGGCAATCGGCCATCGATGAGGCGGGACCACCAATCGTGTGCTAGTTATAACCACACCGTTTCTTGAGAAATACTCTTGTTCTCGGGTTGTTCGCTGGATGTTCCTCTCTGGCTCCATTTCTTCTTGCTTCCTTTGTGGAAGTTCCAACTCTTCGCTCCCTGTTCTTGCGGCTTCTGATTTTTCGCGTTTGACCCCTTCTGCCTCTTGCAGTTGAGCAACCCTAAGTTGTTCGGCCCGTTCCATGTCCGCTAATTCCGCAGCAGTAAACTCGTAACCACAGAAACGGCAAATCCTCGCTTTAGCCTTCACTATTTCCGCGCAACGAGGACATTCTTTGTTGAGACGTGTGCCGCAGTTGAGACAAAACAATCCCTGTTCCGGAGATTCTTTTCCACATGTTTGGCAATACATGACTGCTCTTCTCCACGGTGTTTGTATTGGTTTTCGCGGCTAACGATTAAGGATTCATGCGGCGCGGTGTGAACGAGATCGTCTCCAGCTCAGGTTGGCCGCCGCCGTATAATCCAGCGTAACTAAGCCGCCCTCAGCTCCAAACCTGCCCTGAGCGTGCCGAAGGGCCTGCCCTGAGCCTGCCGAGGGAACTGCAAACATTCTACTTCTTTTGCTAAAGACCGCAATCTCCCATTACGACCGTCAGCCTTCCGTCGCCGGCGGCAAGCCCTCTCCCATCACCGTCTTGCTCCCGGCCATCAACGCCCAAAAAGCCAGCGGCAGGCCAATCGCCAGGTAACCGTTCCGGGTAATCTGCTCGTTGTTCGCCATCGCGCTCACATCGTGCGAAGCGGCCAGCCAGTTGATGCTGGTCACGGTCAGCAAGGCGTAGCCGAAGTACATCAGGCTCCGGGCGTAACGCGGAAAGCGTCCCGTCTCGGCGTTGAGGGCAAAGCGGTTGCCGGCGGCCATCACGTTCAGGAAGATGCTCACGCTCAACAGGGCGGCCTGCGCTCCCAGCAGGCCAAACGCGGGCGAGAGCGGATCGGAGAGAAAATCCTGAAACTCCAACAGCCAAAACAGCAGGGCCGCCGCCGTCAAATGAAGCAGGGTTTGGGTGCTCAGAGCCTGCCCCTTCGACAAGCTCAGGACAAGCTCTGACGCGAAGCGTGTCGAAGGGCGGCGGGCCAGGACGCTCACCAGCAGAATGCCGAGCAGGGCGGGCGTCATGAGCGCCGAAAAGTCGCGGTAGTCAAACGACAGCGCGCCGAGCGGGCGGCCGGCCCGGGTGAAAATCCACCACATCAGCCACAGGCTGAAGAGGAACAGGTAGAGTGAGGCCGGGGGCAGGGGGCGGCGCTGGAGTCTGGCCTGGAGCCACAGCCCAACGCCGGCCATCACCGCCAGCGCGCTGACGAAGACTTCGTTCCATTCTGCCAGAAACCCCAACAGCCGCGAGAACGAATCGAGAACAAGGCCGGGGTCTCTGCCTAGCACAATCGCGGCGACGCCGAGGGCCGAGGCGACGAAGGTCAGGATTTCCAGCAGGAACAGGACGCCATACAAGGCGAGCGCCGCGCCCGGAATGACCCAGCCGGGCAGTTCTTCGCGCGCCGATTGACGACGGGCGCGGGCGAAGATGACGAGAAGGAGCAGGGCGATGACGACGGCCCCCCAACTGGAGGCGGCTTCCCCGTCGTCGAAGAGCGGCGCGATCCACTGCATGACCAGCCGGATACAAAGTAAAGCCGCCAGCGCGATCTTCCACCATTTCTGTCCCCAACCCTGTTGCAATTGTGGGGCGTGTCTGAGGCGGCTGGCGACGGCTTCGGTGAGGCTCATGCCAAATCCGGCCACTTCGACTCCGGCAATGAGCAGGAAGGGGACGAGGAAGGTGCTGATGAGGCTGAGCGCCTGGGTGAGTTGCAGGGCGCTGGACTCGGCGCCGCCCTGGAGGGCGCTCATGCTCAACCGGGCGCTGAAGTAGCTGGAGAAGAACAGCATGGCGACGACGAGCAGGATGAGCGGGAACTCGAGGCCGAGGGCGACGGGCCGCCGCCAGCGAAAGACGAAGAGCGCCAGCAGAACTGCCCAGCCGCCAAGTTGAATGACGAGCGCCAAGCCGCTCCACAAGCTGAACCCGAGGCCGGAGAGGAGGATGCTGACTTCGAGGAAGAGGCCGGGGAGGATGTTGAACCCAAAGCTGAAGTCGAACATGCCAAACAGAAACAGGACGAAGAGTTTGGCCGCCCAGTGCGCGTGGAGCGCGCCGCACAGCACGTAGGCCCAGCCCAGGGCCAGCAAGCCGACGGCGACCGGGACGAAATAGGCGGGCGCATAAATTCCGGCCAGGGCGTCGGTGTAAAACACCAGCGGTTGCAGGGGCGAGATGACGCGCCAGGCGCCGCTGAAGAGCAACATGATCAACAACCCGATCGTCAGCCACAGCCCCAGGCGGACGAGAGCGCGGAAACTGCGGCTGGTGTCGGCCAGAGAAATTGACCCGGCGCGGACGTTGCCCCAAACCATCATTTCCCAGCCGTTGCTGACCAGCACCCACAGGAGGTGGCTGAAGGCTCGTAGCAGGCGGAAGGAGGGGAGGATGATTCTTGTCATAAGGCTGGTAACTGCTCAGGTGATTCATCATCCACAGATTTCCGCACGCTTCGCGTATCACAGATTACTAAAACAAATCTGCGAAAATCTGCGTAATCTGTGGATAACAATGGCGCTTACGCAAACGCAAGCCTGAGCAGAGCTTTATCTTTCCACGTCCAGCGCGTACAACGTCAGGCCGTTCACCGTGAAGACCCCGTCGGGCAAGACGATGGGGGCGCTGTAGGTGTTGACGGTCGTGCCGGGCTTGAAGTTCGAGAGCAGGTTGCCGGTTTGCGCGTTCACTGCGTACAACGTGCCGCTGAGGGCGGTGAAGTAGGCCACGCCATCCTGAACGCGGGTGTCGCTTTGAATTGCGCCGTCGGCCTGAAAGCGCCAGCGGAGCACGCCGGTCTTCGCATCGTAGGCGTAAAGCTGGCCGTTCGTCGCCCCGACGAAGATCGCGCCGCTGGCCGGATCGTAACTTGGGCGGTTGGCGAAGAACAAGGCCTCATCGCGGCCCTGCCACAACACCCGGCCTGTCGCCGCGTCGAGGGCCACGAAGGTGTCATTCTCCGGGCTGGCCCCGCCGGCATAAACGACGCCCTCGTAGGCCGCCAGACTACCCAGCCCGGTAAATGCCGTCGAGCGCCACCGTTCGTCGCCCGTGGCCGGGTCGAGGGCCAGAATCGCATCGGCGCTGACAAACAAAGCGCCGTCCGCCAGGACGGGCGTGCCGCCGCCCGGCGCATCTACTGCCCACAAGGTTGCGCCCGTGCTGCGATCCAGGGCGTAAACTTTGCCGTCGCTTCCGAGGCTGTGAACGTATACCCGCTCGCCGTCTACCGCCGGGCCAAAGCGGAAGTCGCCAGCCAACTGAGCGCGCCACAATGTTTGCCGGCGGTTGAGAGCGTAAACCAGCACGCTCCCGGTTCTTGTGCCGATGAAGAGGGCGCCGTCATCGTAAGCCGGAGTGCCTTCAATAATTTCGCCGAACTGAGCGAGCAGACTGGCCTCGCCGCTGGCGGCATCAACGGCGACGAGGTCGCCGCCGTGAAGCGCCGCGTAGATCGCGCCATCTGAGTCCGCGTACACGATGGCATAAGGCGCTTGATCAAGGTCGCCCTCGTTGTCGAATGCGTACTGCCAGGTCGGCGTGAACAGGGCGCTGGCAACCTCTGCGCCCGCCCGTAAGGCGATCACTTCGCTGTTCTGAGTGGTGATGAATACCGTTTCACCGTCCCAGGTGGGCGAGGCGCTGACGCCCTCGCTAATGGCCAGGCTGTGCAGAACCTGGCCGCTGTCGGCTTCAAAAACGCGCATCACGCCCGAACTGTTCGTGGCCAGCAGTACCTTGCCAAGCAGTAAAGGCGAACTCACGAACGAATCGCCATAACTTCCCCGCCATTCCCAGGCCAGTTCGCCCGTCCGGCGATTGTAGGCGAACAGCGCGCCATTTTGATCGGCAGCGAAGACGAGATTCTCGCCAACGGCTGGCGAGGCGTCGAAGCCGAAGCGGGTTTCAATAGACCAAAGCTCGTTTCCGGTGGCGGCTTCCACGGCGGCCAGTTTTGCGCCGGTGGAGCCTGCGTACACAATTCCATCCGGCGAAACAGCAGGCGTCCCCTCCACCGGCAAGTCGAACGCGTAACGCCATAACATCTTGCCAGTGGCGGCGTCGAGGGCGTAAAGCAGCGAATCGTCCGAGCCGAAGAAGAGGCGGCCCCCGGCCACGGCGGGCGAACTGACGATGCGATCCCCGGCGATGAACGTCCAACGCTCCTCGCCGGTCAGTGCGTCGAGCGCGTAGAGTGTCCGGTCTTCGCCGCCGACGAACAAAGCTCCATCGGCGACGACGGGCGATGTTGCCACGTTATCGTAGAGACGGCGGCTCCACAAGAAGAGGCCGCGACTTGCTTCGAGCGCGTACAACGTCTTGTCGCTCGCGCCGACGTACACGATGCCGGCCGCCACTGCCGGGGCGGCGGTGATCGCGCCCCCGGCCCCGAACTGCCAGCGCACCGTGCCTTGTTCCGCATCCAGCGCCGTCAACATCCCGGCCTGGTCGGCGACGTAGAGCAGGCCGTCGGCGACGGCGGGCGAAGCGGTGAAAGGCTTGTTGAGTTTGAGGCGGTAAGCAACTTTGAAGTTCGAGTCGGGCAAGTTGGCGTCAAGGTGCGCGCCGGTGCGGGCGGCGTCTTCGCGGAAGAAAGCGACGGAAGATGAGGATTGGAGAATTGGAGGAGTGGCGGCCCCGCTGAGGCGGGTGCTGGTGAGGAGTTCAAGTTGCTGAATCAGTTTGCCCTGACCGTCGAATTCTTCGTGGCGCGCAACCCCTACGTCTGGAACATACCACGTGGTCGAGCGGTCAAAGACCTGATTCTGAAACTGCCACTCAGAGGCGATTTTCAGCGCATCAACCGTTCGGCCATCTGGCAAAGCTATCGACTCTTCGCCCTCCGCTTGCTGGCGGTAGCTGAACGGATTGTTGTTGATGTTCGTCTCGCCGGTGATTGGCTCGTTCAAGAAGTTCGACGACCAGGCCGTGAGGGGCGGGTTGAGAAGGGTGGTTTGGCCTTGCGCCTTTTGGGCGACGAGCGACAAAGTTTGGCCGTTTCGGCTGTAGTAGTCGTCGCGGGTGTAAGTTCCCCCGCCGCCCTGCCAGTTGGTGTAAATCGAGTGGACTTGAACCGCATCGCCGTTGTAGAACGCGCCGTAAGTGATACTGTCGTTGTCAGGCGGCACGACGTTGACCGACAGAAAGCCCTGACTGCCATCGGCGTAAGTGACGCGATAGAGGCTGGCGTCGCCGGGCGTGAGGGGCAGGTAGCGGTCGAGTTGGTTGGGGAGGCGGTCGGCGGCCCTCAGGCCAATGGCGAGGCAGACGCACAGCGTTAGCCCTAACAGGCTGAGGGCGATGGCGAGGCAACCGCGCCAGGAGTCGCGGGCGGGCGGCGAAGCGGGAACGGACATGCGGCCTATTGTAATGAAAGTTTGGGTGGAGGGGAAATGGGGTGGGACAGGGAAGAGCGCAGGTCAGTTGTGTATCCCGTTTATATATTTGCGAACCACTCATGCTCGACGATGATTTCTTCAACTTCAACCTTGCGGGTTTTGACACCTAAGCCAAGTTCTTTCAGCTTATCCAAGAATTGTTCACCGTCAACCAAATCAATTGCTGGCGCACCATCTCGTGTGGCTTCTCTCATCGCATCTTTCGTGAAAGTTCCTGTTGTGACAAGCAAGCCTTTGTCTGCGCGGCCTACCATCGCGCCGCGAAAGTCTCGAACTTGCCCTGCGCTGACTGCACCCAGCCATTTTTTGCACTGGAAAATGACGTGAAAACTGAGCAAACCACCCAATCGCATCAGCCCTTTGCCATCAATTCCACCATCTCCACTTCTTCCGGTTACTTCAACTTGTGTAAATCCCGATTCGCGAAGCATTCGCTGAACGAGTCTTTCGAAGGCAGAGGCCGGCATCTTTAGCAAAGTTTCAAGTAGTTCATCGCGCCATGTTGTTTCAGCCGTTGACTCTTCATCGCGTTCGTTATCTTTGCGTTCTTTTTTGAATTGCGCTCGAACGATCTTTACAACTTCCTTCTCGTCTACGCGGTCAACCTTGCTTCCTTTTGCGGTCAAGGCCCAAACGCCACGACTAGAATTCTCAAGAAGACCGTATCGTTTTAGCCAAGTTCGTGACCAGGCCAAACGATATTCAACTTCGGTCATACCCCCTTTATCAGGGTCGTGTATAACTTCAAGTTGCTCATCAGTGAGTCCGGCAATTTCGGCAACCTTGTTGGTGATTTCTTCAACTGTACCTGAGCCGCCGAGACTCTTGAGAGCTTGAATGAGTGGGTTCATCAAGGTATCGTAAGTTGGGATAGTAACCTTTGCCATTTGAAGGACTCGCTGTTTAGCCCCACGTAAGTTAAATGAATTAGCCAACCTGAAGTACACGCCGATAGGGCTGATACTCGCCCATATCAGGCGAAAGCCCCAGCCAACCAACGAGCGGCGTCTTACCCCAATTCTCGCCTCGGCTCATCCACCACAGAATTGCTACCGCTCGATGATTTCCATCAAGGATTACCAAACGACTATCTTGATCTTGGCCTCCCAAAATGAAAAATGGGTCGCTGTATCGAAACTCACCAACTTCGCACTTAGACAGCCAATGCTTAACTTCCTTTAGATGAATGTTATCTGACTGAAGCAAATCAATTCTTACAAAAGACGCAACCCCATCTTTCAACCTACGCGGTAGCATATGGCCGATTTCATCCCATGCACTGCCTGTCCAAAATAGAAATAAGTTCTCGAACTCAGTATATTCCAAAACGGCTTGATACCACCTTGTAGATTTCCAGGGAAAACCATGAAGAAAATCGCCACTCTTAGGTCGAGATTTCCCGCGCTCAAGCTCTTCTACCACACGTTCGATTTCGTTATCCGCTGCTGGTTTGAGTTTCATTCACATGGTCGATGACTGAACGACTCGTCCGCCAAAGCGTACCAGGCCACGTGTCAATGAAAACCTGCGTCATGCTTTGCCGTACAGGTGGGCGTCGTGCTGGCGGGCAGTGTTGTGAGGCGGTTGGCTTTGCCCAATGCCTTTGCTGAACTGTTTAAAGGTTTGTCGAGCGCGGCGCAGTTTGATTTCTCGCTCAACCCATTCAAGAATGATGACCTCAAGCACTGCGCCAATTTCAATCTGGCGCGCGTGAGCGACTTCCTTCAGCAGGTCGAGTTTTTCTTCTGGGAGCTTTAGTTCGAGGGGAATAGTAGCCATGTTCGCCTTCCTTTATTTGAGCATTATAACTCTCAAATCGACTCAGGCATCTTCTCGCCGCGCTCCAGCTTCCTCTCCAAAAACCGTCTCTCCGCCTCATTCGCTATTAGGCCTACGCCTCGCGGTAAAACACTACCGCGACACCAATCCGTTGAATTCCCAAAATCCGCCGTCCCTCCTTGTGCCTCCATCACAACATCACCCCCCAAATCCTGTATCCCAGCCCGTAGTCGGCGCTTGACGCATCGTCTATAATTGTGCGACGCAACCACCATGCCTGAAACCGCGCCTACTCACGTCCAAATTGCCCTGATGCCGTCCGGGCGCAAAGGGCAGGTTCCCTACGGGGCAAACCTGCTCGACGCCGCCCGCCTGTTGGGCGTCGAACTCGAATCCATTTGTGGTGGCCGCCAAACCTGCGGCAAATGCCAGATCGCCGTCGAAGAGGGCCACTTCCCCAAGCACGCCATCACCTCTTCTGCCGCGCATCTCTCGCCCATGGATAGCCGCGAGGCCTCGTACCGCGAGAAGCACACCATGCTCGAAGGCCGCCGCCTGGCCTGCGCCTGCGAGGCTCTCGGCGACCTGCTCATCGTCGTCCCCGAAGAGAGTCAGGCCCGCAAGCAGATCATCGCCAAAGCCGCCACTGACCGCGTCATCGAGATTCAACCCGCCGTGCGCCAAATCTATGTTGAGAGCGCCGAAGCGACTCTCGACGATCATCATGGCGATTGGGAACGACTACAGGCCGCCATTGCCGACCAATGGAAACTGACCGGCCTCACCCTTGATCCGATGGTCTTGCCGACTCTCCAACCCGCGCTTCGTGCTGGAAAATTCGCCGTCACTCTCACCCTTTGGCACGACCGTGAAGTTCTGCGCGTCCAGCCCGGCTACGCCGAAGGCGCGTACGGCCTCGCCGTTGACGTTGGCTCGACCACTGTCGTCGTCCACCTCTGCGATTTGCGAACGGGCGCAGTGCTGGCAACCGAGGCCATGATGAACCCGCAGGTGAAGTATGGCGAAGACCTGATGAGCCGGGTGAGCTATGCGATGATGGACAAGCAGGGCGCGGCCCGCCTCCATCGCGCCATCATTAGCGCCCTCAACGATCTTGCCAAGCGCGCCGCCGAACGGGCCGGCATTTCAACCGATGACATCCTCGATGTGGCGCTGGCCGGGAACACAGTTATGCACCACATCCTGCTCGGCCTTGACCCGGTGGAATTGGGAGGAGCGCCGTTCGCGTTGGCAATCGACTCTCCGCTCGATCTCAAGGCCCGCGACCTCGGACTCAAGCTCGGCGCGGGCGCGCAAGTTCACGTTTTACCCTGCATCGCCGGCCACGTCGGCGCAGACAACGTGGCGGTGCAACTTGCCGAAGGCCCGCACCGACAAGACGAAATGTTGCTCGTCGTTGACGTTGGCACCAACGCCGAGATTGTGTTGGGCAACCGCGAGAAGGTCACGTGCTGTTCGTCTCCCACCGGCCCGGCCTTCGAGGGCGCGCAGATCACCCACGGCCAGCGGGCCGCGCCCGGTGCAATCGAGCGCGTGCGAGTCGATCCCGTCACGCTCGAACCGCGCTTCAAAGTGATCGGCTACGAAGAATGGATTGAGCCGGGCGCCGAACTTCCCGAAGGCATCAGGGCGACCGGCATTTGTGGCAGTGGCATCATCGAAGCCATCGTCGAACTATATCTGGCGGGCATCGTTGACAGTGATGGCCGCTTCAACGAAAATGCGCCGGAGCGCTCGCCCCGCGTGCGCTTCCAGGGCCGCGTCGGCGAATACGTTTTAGTGGACGCGACACATACAGCCAGCGGCAACCCCATCGTCGTGACCCAAAGCGACGTGCGCGCCATTCAACTCGGCAAGGCGGCGCTGTATGCCGGGGTGAAACTGCTCATGGCCGAGCGCGGGGTGACTGTCGTGGATCGCATTGTTCTGGCGGGCGCGTTCGGCAGTTATATTGATCCGCGCCACGCGATGATTTTGGGAATGATCCCCGACTGCGACCTGGCGAAGGTGACAGCAGTGGGCAACGCCGCCGGCGATGGGGCGCGGATTGCCTTGTTGAACCGCGAGGCTCGATCCGAGGCGGCGGAACTGGCGCGGGCGGTGGTGCACGTTCAAACTGCAGTGGCCGCCGAATTTCAAAATGAATTTGTGGGCGCAATTGCCATCCCGCACGCAACCGATCCCTTCCCACATCTCGAAGGCCAACTTCCGGCGAAGGCCAGCGGCGGAGCGCAAGTTCGCCGCAGTCAGCGCCGACGCATGACTCAAACCGCGTAAATTGGTACACGGATTTGCACGGATAAACACGGATCATTAAATAAAAAATCCGTGACAATCCGTGTTCATCCGTGTACCAACTAAAGGAGAAACATGAGCGACGAGCTTGACATCACTACATTAGGAACCCCTGAACTGTTGCAACAAATGGGCGAAGACTTGTACGACGGTTTGACCGACGAGGTCGTGGTTGAGGTGAACGAATGCCTGAGGCGCGGCATGACGCCTTACGAGGTGTTGACCACCGGCCTGGTGGCCGGGATGGATATTGTGGGCATTGACTTTCGCGACGGCATTTTGTTTGTGCCGGAAGTGCTGATGGCGGCTAAAGCGATGAAGGCGGGTATGGCGATCCTGCGGCCCCTGTTGGCCGAGACCGGCGCTCCGCAGGTCGGCACGATGATCATCGGCACGGTGAAAGGCGACATCCACGACATTGGCAAGAATTTGGTGGCGATGATGATGGAGGGGGCGGGATTCCAGGTCATCAACCTGGGCATCAACAACGACGCCGAGAAATTCCTCAACGCGGTTAAAGAACACAACCCTGATATTGTGGGTATGAGCGCGCTGTTGACGACGACGATGCCGTACATGGATGTGGTGATCAAGGCGCTGAAGGAGGCCGGTCTGCGCGATCAAGTGATCGTGCTGGTGGGCGGCGCGCCGCTCAACGAAGCCTTCGCCGAAGAAATCGAGGCCGACGCGTATTGCCGCGATGCGGCGATTGCCGTCGAGACGGCCAAGAAGCTGATGGCGCTCAAGCGCAGTCAAGCGGCGGCCAATTAGCGTATGGCAGATGGCGGATGGCTTATCGCCCAATGCGATATGCCATGCGCCATTCGTGATACGCGAAATGCAATGAACAAGTTTCAACAACTGCTGGAAAGTTCCAATACCGTCCTGGCCGATGGGGCGATGGGCACGATGCTCTTCGAAGCCGGCCTGCAATTTGGCGACCCGCCCGAAGTGTGGAACGTGGCTCACCCCGATCAGGTGCGAGCCGTCCAACGCGCCTATCTCGAATCCGGGGCGCAGATTTTGCTGACCAACACCTTCGGCGGCAACCGCTTCCGGCTCGGCATGCACAACCTGCAAACCCGCGTGCCGGAACTCAACCGCACGGCGGCAGTTATCCTGCGCGCCGAAGTGGAAGCGGCAGGCGGCACGGCGCTGGTGGCCGGTGACATCGGGCCGAGCGGCGAGATTCTGGCTCCGCTTGGCACGCTGGAATACGCCGATGCCGTCGTGGGCTTCGCCGAGCAAGCCGCCGCGCTGGCGGCCGGCGGGGCCGATGTGATCTGGATCGAAACCATGTCGGCGCTGGAAGAGATGCAGGCCGCCATCGAAGGGGTGCGTAAAATTGCGCCTGACATCCCGCTGATCACCACGATGACGTTCGACACGCATGGGCGGACGATGATGGGCGTGAAGCCGGAAGACGCGGCCAAAACGTTGATCGGGTGGGGGGCTGCCGCCGTCGGCGGCAACTGCGGCAACGGCCCGGACGAGTTGTTGGCCGTCATCAAAAAGATGAAGGCGGTCGCGCCCGATGCCGTCCTCGTCTCCAAATCGAACGCCGGACTGCCCGAACTCGTCAACGGCAAGGCCGCCTATCGCGCCACGCCCGAAGCAATGGCCCAATACTCATTGCAAGTGCGCGATGCGGGCGCGCGCATCATCGGCGCCTGTTGCGGCAGCACGCCCACGCATCTCAAGGCGATGCAACAAGCATTACAAGAGGCTGTGCCAGCGTAAATGAAAACGGTTCTGATTGTGTGCGGGGCGCTGGCGCGCGAGGTGCTGGCGATTAAGGAGAAGTACGGGTGGGACGCCGATGTGTGGGGAGTCCCGGCTCTTCTGCACAACCGTCCCGATCAAATTCCGCCAGCCGTGCGCCGTCGGATTCGCGAAGCGCGTGCCAGGTATGGCCGGGTGATCGTGGTTTATGGCGATTGCGGCACCGGCGGCATGCTCGACCGCCTGCTCGCCGGGGAAGGCGTGGAGCGCCTGGCCGGGCCGCATTGCTATGAGATGTACGCCAACGGCAAGGACGGCGCGTTTGAAACGCTGATGGATGATCAGCTTGGCACGTTCTTCATCACCGATTACCTGGCCGGGTCGTTCGATCATCTGGTCGTCGAGGAGCTGGGCCTGGATCGTTTCCCGGAACTGCGCGACGATTATTTTGCCTATTACACCCGCGTGGTCTACCTGGCCCAGCGGGACGACCCGGCGCTGAGAGCAAAAGCGCAGTGGGCCGCCGACTATCTCAGACTGCCGCTTGAAGTCCGATTTACCGGCTACGGTGCGCTAGAGACCCGGCTGGTGGAGAAGATGAATGGGGAGATCACCAATGGCAACGTATCAAATCGTGTACTGGCGTGACATTCCGGCGCAGGTCAAAGTCAAAGAGGGCCGAACCCGCGCCGCCAAGCAACTGACCGACCGTTTCCAGATTGCGATTGACGATGCGGCGATGCGGGCCGGGCTGATCGGCACGGATGAATATTTGGCCGAGTGGCGCAACGCCGAAGCGCAGGAGCGCGCGGGCGACCCGGAAGCCGTGGCCGCCGCCGTCGCCGCCGAGCTAGAGGCGGCTTACACTGATGAACGGCTGGAGGCGTTGGCAGCAAACAGGGGTTGGGAATCGACATAGAGATTAGAGATTGGCCCAATTTCCAATCTCCAATCTCCAATCTCTAATCTCTTGTATGATGCATTTTCTCCAGAACTACCCCCACCTCCTTGAGGCCGCCTATTCTGCCACTCACAAAATGCTTATGCCTTTTCGCCGCTGGCTCAAGCCGGGCGGGGTGGTGGAGCGTTTTTTTGTTCGCTCTGAGGAGATCAGCAAAGGGGCAATCTTTAACTGCCAGATGTGCGGGCAGTGTGTTCTGCACAGCACCGGCATGACCTGCCCGATGAACTGCCCCAAGAATTTACGCAACGGCCCGTGCGGCGGCGTGCGCCCGGACGGCCATTGCGAGATCAAACCGGAGATGCCGTGCGTGTGGGTGCAGGCCTGGGAACGCTCGAAGGATATGCCGATGTATGGCTCAGAAATTCTTCACGTCCTGCCGCCGGTCAACCGCCGATTGCAGGACACTTCGGCGTGGATCAACGACATTACGGGCGAATCGAAGAAAGTTCCGGTGGGGTGGACGGAGTGACTCAATGCTCACGCAATCAGCGTCCTGAGCGGAGTGGCGGTGTTGTTCCGCCACGCAGTCGAAGGACGCGGGTCACACGCGAGGGGCCGCACCCTTCGACTGCGTTCCGCGAAGTGCGCGCGGAACTCCGCTCAGGGTGCTACAACGAGGTGGGCTGAGTGACTCAATATAGCTCCGGTTCACGCCTAGAGCGCGTTCTGCGCTCAGGCCGTTTCGCCGTCACTGCCGAACTCAACCCGCCCGACAGCGCCGACCCGCAGGCCGTTTACGACCGGGCGCTGGTGCTGTCTACCGTTTGTGACGCCATCAACGCCACTGACGCTTCGGGCGCGAACTGCCACATGTCCAGCGTAGGCATCTGTGCTTTGCTCACTCGCGCCGGGTACGAGCCGGTCTACCAGATGTCGTGCCGCGACCGCAACCGCATCGCCATGCAGGGCGACTTGCTCGGCGCGGCGGCGATGGGCGTGAAGAACGTATTGTGCCTGACCGGCGACGGCGTGCAGGCCGGCGATCAGCCTGAAGCCAAACCCGTCTTCGATCTCGACTCGATGACGCTCCTGCGCACGGTGCGCATCATGCGCGACAAAGGCCACTTCTTGAGCGGCCGCAAACTCGACGTGCCGCCCAAAGTTTTTGTCGGCGCGGCGGAGAATCCGTTCGTGCCGCCGTATGATTTTCGCCCTCTGCGGCTGGGCAAGAAGATCGAGGCGGGCGCGGAGTTTTTTCAAACCCAGTACTGTTTTGACGTGCCGCGACTGCGGGAGTTCATGAAAGTGGTGCGCGACCAGGGCTACGACAAAAAGGCGTTCATTCTGGTCGGCGTTGGCCCCTTGCGCTCGGCCAAAATTGCCGAGTGGATGCAAGCTCACGTGCCGGGCGTCTACATCCCCGACGAAATCGCGAATCGCCTGAAAGGGGCGCAAAAACAACAGCTTGAAGGCAAGAAACTGTGCGTCGAAATTATCCAGCAGGTGCATGAGATTCCCGGCGTGAGCGGGGTGCACGTGATGGCTTACCGGCAAGAGGAGCTGGTGGCCGAGATTATTGAAGAAGCCGGATTGTTGCCGCGCCGCTGGCAGAGTGAGGCTGTTGAAGCCGAAACAATGGAACGCAGATGACAACATCATGGAAACCGTTATCACTTCCCTAACCAAAACCGTCCGTATCGGCCCGGCTCACCCGTTCGTCATCATTGGCGAACGCATCAACCCCACCGGGCGCAAGAAGCTGGCCGCCGAGATGGCCGCCGGAAACTATGATCGCGTTCGTTCAGACGCGCTGGCCCAGGTGCAAGCCGGGGCGCACATGCTCGACGTCAACGCCGGCATCCCGCTGGCCGACGAGCCGGGAATTCTGGCCGAAGCCATTCGCCTCGTGCAGTCGGTGACGGATGTGCCGCTGTGCATCGACTCGTCCATCGTCAAAGCGTTGGAGTCCGGGCTGGCCGCCTACCAGGGCAAACCTTTGCTCAATTCGGTCACGGGCGAAGACGAACGGCTGGACGTGGTTCTGCCGCTGGTGGCGAAATACAAATGCGCAGTGATCGGCATCTCCAACGACGACACCGGCATCTCCGAAGACCCGAACGTGCGCTTTGCGGTCGCCAAGAAAATTGTCGAGCGCGCCGAGTCTTTTGGCATCCCGCGCGAAGATGTGCTCATTGATCCGCTGGCCATGCCTGTCGGCGCGATGCGTTATGCCGGAGCCGCCCTGTTCACCATCGTGCGCCGCTTGCGCGAAGAACTGGGCGTGAACGCCTGCTGTGGCGCGTCCAACATCTCCTTTGGCCTGCCGGATCGCCCGGTTCTAAACGGCGCGTTTTTGGCGATGGCGATTGCCGCCGGGATGACGTGCGCGATCACCAACCCCATCGAGCCGGAGATCAAGAAGATGATTTTGGCCGCCGACGTGATGATAGGCCACGACGAGAATTGTTACGCCTGGTTGAACGCGCACCGGGCGGCGAGCGCGGCCGAGGCCGGGGCGGCCGCCACGCCGGTGGATGCCGCCGCCGCGGAACGGGCCGCCCGCCGCGAACAGCGGCGGCGCGCCCGGCAATAATAGAGAACAACGGATTTGACGAACGCGAAGCGCGGATCAACTCATCTGCTCAATCCGTTTCGTCCGTTGTCAAAAACATGCCGACAATTGCCTTTTCTGACTTTGAGAAAGTCGAAATGCGGGTGGGGCGCATCATCGCCGTCGAGGATTTCCCCGAAGCCCGCAAGCCGGCTTACAAGCTGACGTTGGACTTCGGCCCGCACGGCGTCTGGCGCTCGTCGGCGCAGGTGACGAATTACGGCAAAGAGGAACTGTTGGGCCGGCTCATCGTTGCCGTCACTAACTTCCCTCCGAAGCAGGTTGGCAAGTTCAAGTCCGAAGTGCTGGTGCTGGGTGCGATCAACGCCGACGACTCCGTCATCCTGCTCAAGCCGGACGAGGGGGCGGAGCTGGGCAGCCGGATTGCATAGCTCTTAAATCAAAAACGGCCTTCTGCTCAGAAGGCCGTTTTGATTCGGTTTGTCAGGCTACTTGTTTGTACATCTGCTGGGTTTCCAGGAGCAGGTCTCCAATTTCCTGGGCCGCCTGATTAATAGACACGCCCTCCACTACTGCCCATTCCTGGCAGAGTTGTTCCTGAATTTTCCGAAGTGAGGCGGCGTCGGCTTCGTTGAGTGATTTTTGCCAACCGCGGGCGGTTAAGTCGCGTACCACTTCGCACATCACCTGGAATGAGCCTTTCTTCAACCGATCAGCTAATTCGAGGTGCCGCTGGCGATGGTCTTTATTCAGGGGAGCCGGGCGGCTTTTCAAAATATTGCGATATTGGGCGAGATCGCGTTTGGTGGTCAGCGGGCGAATCCTAACGCCCTCGCCCGCCTCGACCGGCACCCAAACAGTGTTTTTCTGGGTAGCGACTTCGTAGTATGGGCGAGCTTCTCCGCCAAAGAGCCGCTTCTCTTCGATTTTGACGATCTGGCCCATGCCGTGAGCGGGATGAACGACAAGCTCACCAACTTTGAATTGCATGAGGCGCTCCTTTTGTGGATGGATTAATACCGCCGCGTGCCGCCGCCGCCACGCCGAGGCCGACCCCCTTGAGGGCGATTGCCAAATCCGCTGCGTTGATTGCCAAATCCGCCGCCACTGCGTTCTTCGCGCGGCCGGGCCATATTCACCGCCAACTCGCGCTCGCCCATTTTGAAGGCGTTGAACATGCTGATTGCTTTTTGCGCCTCGGCCTGGGTGCCCATTTCGACGAATGCGAATCCTTTCGACCGGCCGGTGTCACGGTCTTTAATTAACGACACCGAATTCACCGTGCCGGCTTGGGCGAACAGAGTGCGCAGATCGTCCTCCGAGGTGGTGTACGACAAGTTGCCAACGTACAATTTCAATTCCATGTGAAACTCTCCTTGAGTTCGGCCAACCAGGCCGATTAACAATAATGCCGCCAGCCCAAGAAAGGGTCTGGCGGCAAAGGGGCAAACGCAAAACCTGTAACTGACGCTATTTTACCATAGTTAGGGCCGGTCGCAAAGGCGTGTGCACGCAAAGGTTGTCAGGGGAAAAAGATGAGCCTGGGGTAGGATTAGGGTGAAATGAAAACAAAACCCTACCACGAGGCTCATCATGGACTATAACACGGAAACTCTAAACGACATTGCCA
>Ga0247727_10001613_pt1 | contig 53107 bp, 4 predicted proteins | sample WisWelCaveWW1625_FD_202498 | JGI IMG/M metagenome (GOLD analysis project Ga0247727, IMG submission 202498) | Biofilm microbial communities from Wishing Well Cave, Virginia, United States - WW16-25 | ecosystem: Environmental > Aquatic > Deep subsurface > Groundwater > Cave microbial mat | place... | reverse complement strand
GGACAAGATCCACGGTCCTGCCGATCTTGCTGATGGGAGGAACTGCGGAAAGAAGCGCCGCTCGATCTTCGGGGCTTAGTTCGAGCCGTAGCAGAAGGTCCTGTACCGCCAAAGCCTGCTGAAGCTGAACCGGGTTCTGACCGAACAGCTGAGCCAGGGCCGCAGGCAGCCCTACGATTTCTGCAAGCTGCTCAAGAGCAAGCCCCTCGGGTTTCTTCGTGATCAATTCCTCGAGATCCGGGGCAAAGGTCAGTTGCCCCGATTCGGTCATGCTCATATTCACAATGGGAAAGCCAAAGAGGATCGCCTGGTCCCGGGGCGGGAGCATTGAAAGATCAAGTTCTGTTCCCGCAAACATCGCAACGAGCGTGCCGTCCTTCCTCTGCTGGACTTCAACCTTGACGCTCCTCCCCGGCTGCAGCTGATCCTGGATCATCTTGTTCTTGGCCAGAATCTCCGCCTGCATCTGAGGCGTTGCCTGAAGTTTCAGCCTCTCCTGGATCTTTGCGACCGCCCCCTTATCAGGAACCCGAGTCGTCTCGATCGGAAGAATTTCAATGGCAAAGCGCTTCGCAATGGCGATCATCGACCGGGCCCTCGTCGTGACATCGGACGGGAGACTTCCCTGAAAGATCTTTTCAAACTCCCGGGCATTCGGACGAATATTTCCGTATTCATTCAGCTGCTCTTTGACAGCCTCCGCAAGTTTGACGGCCGCCTCGAGCCTGGCCCGAACCGGAGCGCTCAGGTTCTTCCCCTTTCCGTCCAGGAAGGCTTGGATCTCCCTCACCGCGGTTCCAACACGCTCAAACGTTACACTCTGCACATAATCTTCGCCGTTCAGGAACCGTTCTGCCGCCTCAAGACCTGCCGAACCTTTCCAATGCCGGTGGAGGTGTTCACCGAATTCGTGGACCAGCTTGGCGTCCGCCCGGTTCTCTGTTCGCAAGGCCTCCTGAAACGCCCCCTTCACCGGATCAATGATCAATCGAAACGTCCACAACTGTTCGAGGAGTGACTTCGCCGTTTCACTCGTCGATCTTGCCGTATTGATTGAGGTCGAAAGAATCAGCTGCTCCCTTTCTGATAGGGTTTTGCCCTCAAAGAAGACCTTGGTGAGAAGGTCAACCACGGTCACTCGCTTCCATTCCGCGCCCCTCGGGTCCTTGGTTCGAATTTCGCCAGCTCTATTTTCCCAGTATTCTAGACCCCGTCTCGTTTGATGCCGATCGAGTTTCTCCTGGAAGTAGCTCCGCCACGATTCATACCGCTGTCCGTTCTGAGGACCCTCAAAGTCCTTCAGTTGGCCTTCAATGTAGCTCCGATCCGTAAAGATGACTGAGTGACTTTCGAACCGCTGACCTGCAGACGCCCCCTCCTTGATCGTCCGGCCGACCCGGCCAACGCTCTGCATCGCCTGCATCTCGGCCAGGGCCGGATCGAAAAGCAGAAAGTTGGCTTCCGCCTGATAGTCAAAACCCGTTAACCCACGCTGGTTGGTCAGAAGGACGAGGTTCTTTTCCCCCGCTGCCACACGTCGATTGAACTCCTCAACAACGCTCCGCACGTTCTTCGTGAAGCCGTCAATGACAAGAACCTTGACCCCCTTTTCTGCCAACATGTCGGCGACTCTGGCAATGTCAAAGTCTCCCCGCATTCCGACGATCGTTGGTGTGGGTTCTTTAAACTTAAGTTCAAGTTCTCTTAAGCCCGCCTGGTCTCTCTTGAGTTGTGACTCCGTGATCCGGCCGCTCAAATAGTCCAAAATGAGGGAGGTTCTCAGTTCCGCGATCTGCTCCGCATCGAGCTTGGAATAGTCGAGCGACTTCAAATCGAAGGAATTCGCTGTTCCTTTCGCGTGGCGTCCCGTCAGAAGTTCGACCAGGAAGGCCCCTGTCTCTTGCCCCACCTCCACGGCGTGCGTGAGCCGGCCGGTTAAGACTTCAAGAAAACTCTGCACGCCCATTGCCGTTCCGGTCATTCCCCGCGGCCTTACCGTCCCGGCACGCGTGATAAAAAGGTCGAACATGCTCACTGCCGTGACCGTTGAAGTGATCTCGATGGTTCCCGTGTCACCCAAAAGGTTAGCCCTTAAAACCTCGAGCGCCCTCCCCATTCCCGGTCTTCCAGCAAGACCTTTGTCTCCAATATGTCCTATGGCATCTCGCACGGTGTGAGCAATGCCAATGAGCCAAGGAGTATCCTCAATGATGAGTTCCGTCTGAAGTTCTTCGTCCTGGCTTCTCGGACGATACTGATTGTTGTCCAGCCCCACGCCTCCCCGGCCTAGGAGATGGGTTAAGACCGCTTTCGCGTCGGTGTAGTTGATCGCCCGCGCCTTAAGAATGGAGGCGAGCTCCTGAGAGTAAAACGGCCTTGTTCCCGGTTCGAGCTTCGCCGTCGCTTCCTTCACCAGGCTGTGATTCTCAAAAACTTCCCTGACCGCAGATTCACTCGTCCACTTGTGGAGCTGTCCCTCTTTAACGAAGAGCGCCGCTTTCCCTTCTGCCTTGAAGCGCTTGAACGTTGCTTCGCTCGATGTCACGAGGACCTTCTCCCCGTGCTTGTAAAGGGCCGCATCCTCGTAAACCAAAATGTCCTTTGCTGCGATCGCCAAGGCATCGAGCACTCCGTAATTCTTCAGCGCCTCCCTCGCTGCCCGCGTATTTCCGCCGACAATGAAATACATTGGGTCGGCTGTCTGGTGGACTTCATCAAAGAGGCGGGCTGACTCTTCGTAAACTTTCTTGAATTCCTCATATCTCTTGCTTCCGCTTTCAAAAAGCCGGTTCAAGAGGTGCCCCATTGAATTCCGGTCCGTTAGAACGAGCGTACCCTCCTTGTCCTTGAAGGCCTTGATCAATTCATCAAGGGCCGTATCCGCTTCCCGTGCTTCCGTGGATTTCGTGATCCGTTCGACCAGTTCTGCACCGTTAACGATCTCCTTGTCCCCAGATAAGGCGCGGAAAAACTCCACCTCTTCCGTCTTCATGAACGTCCCCTTGTCCTTGCTTCCGAGGATCTGATCGATATGTCCCGCTGAAGGTACCAGAATGACGTTCACACCGTGAATGGCGGCGAGCATTAAGCTGACGTAGGTCTTTCCGCCTCCCATCGCGAGATTGATGTTCCGGCCTTGGATTGGATCTTTAAATCTGACGATCATTTCCCGCTGGTCAACTTTTAGCCATTTACCTTCCCCAGTTTCGCTTTTCGCCTTCGAGTTCCCGAAGAGGGTGTAGCTAATCAACGCCAAATCCCAGTTAAGATTGATTTCTCTTTCGGAAAGGACGACCCGTGGATCAACGATTCCGAATCCTTCCTTGGTAAAAGTAAAAAGCTTCGTGTAAAGAGCTGCATCCTTCACCGCAACCAAGCCCCTTACGAGCTGGAAGAAAAGTTCTCTTTCTGAAGGAGGGACCTGACCCTCTTTAAACCGACTCTGGCCTTCCCAGATTTTCATCGCGCCGTCAAAGTCGTTCCTTTCGAGCGCGTCACGCATCCGGTCAATCGACCTGCTCACTTCGGAACGCGCTGCTTCCGGGACTCCCATTCGGCTGAGCGCCTCGAGCCGTTCCGCGCCTCCTCGGGCAAGCGCCTCCCCTCGGGCCAAGTCGCCCGCCAGCTGTTCTCCCATATCTGCGATTCCGGCAAAATCCTCGGCGAGCCGTTCCGCATCCTTGGAATCGATCGTGAGCGACTCTTCCCGGGCAAGCTTCCGCCAGAGGTGTTCCGCGACACGCAGACGGAACTCCGCCTGTCTTTCAGGTCTACCGAAAAGTGCGTCCATCATCACATAGGTGGCCCTCGCCGCCTCGAGACTTGTGTAACCGCGAACATTGGCTTCCTTCAGCATCCGTCCCAAAATGAGGAGACTTGCAAAGAAGGCGGGATTCTTACTGGCACGCATCTGTCCAATAACATTCAACGAGCAGGGGCTGCAGAGATTCATGATGTGATCGGCTATTCCCAAGATATGCGGGTCCAAGGCTTCCCTCATACCGACGCCCCGTTCCTGGGCGCGTTGGACGTAACGTCCCAGGATCGACGCGGCCAGTTCGACCTTATCCATCGCCTTCGTCCCTTCGTGGCCCGCGAAAGCCTGCTGGTACTCCGGCTTCGAGAAGAACTCAATCAACCGGGCCTGGGCCGCGGCTTTTGCGGCAGGATCTTTCGCTACGCTGAGTTCTCTAAGAAGAACCTCCATCTCCCTTGTCGCAATCTTGCCGTCTCCCGGGAAGAAGGCGCCCACTGCCTGTCTCAGGCTCCTCGCCACAGCCGACCCTTCTGCCGACCGCTTCAGGAGATCCATATAGGTGTCGACTTGTCTCTCCATCAGTTTCTCTTTGCGGAAAGCAGCGTAACTCTCGAAGCTTTCAAGCGCTCCCTTGTCCAGAATCCGTTCTCCGAAGAGCGAGACCTCCCGTCCGTTCGCATCGAGAAGTCTCCACTGGCCCGGCTGTTCCATCTGAGCCTGCAGCCCTGCAATCGACTTCTCTCCACGAAGAATCCGGGTTTGAAGCTGCGCGATTTCTTTGCTCAACGAATCGGCCCGATTGAGTGCGGCCTGGTCTCCCCGCTCGGCCGGCTTTGTCGCCGTGATCGCTTTAAGCTCCGCTCTTGCCTCCGTGAGTCTTGTTTGGTCGGCCTCAAGCCTCGCCGCTCTCTGATTGTAGGCCCATTCCAGCCTGTTGAGCTGCTCGGTGGCCACGAATCGGTACTCCCCAAACGCGACCGCGGCCTCGTACGTCCGGTACATCTCCTGAAGGATACCTCCCTCACCGAAATACCAATCCATCAGGGCATCCTTAAATTCCTTCCCCGCGAATACCCCTGTCCCCGTCTCACTCCCTGTAAGGAGTGCCTCCGCCTTGGGTGCGAGCTCTCCCACCTTTTCACCCGTGAGCCCCGTCTCTTGTCTCACCCATTCCTGCATCAATTGGCTGTAGCTTTCAATCTCCCGGCCGGAGGAATAACTCAATAGATTAATCACCTGGGCATCGATCACCATCTCTCCAAGACTCGTGCTCACGCGAATCTGTCCTTCCTGGAGCCCCTCTTGCGAAACGCTCCTCGAAGCGAGAATGTCGCTTCGAAGCTGCCCAAGGCTGATCGCCGTCGCCACGTAACTTGCAATCGCCAGTGGGACGCTCCCGTTGATTACAAAGTCGTGAAGGGTGGAAGGGATCGTGCTCGGGTCTACCCCCATCTCTCTCAAGATGTCGCCCAGTTCCTTCCCTTCGTACTTGTCAAACTCCCTCAGGAGACGGCCCAGAACCTCTCCATTCCCCTCGGGGCCCTCTTCAAGTTGTCTGAACACATATTCGTGGATTAACCCGGTGGAAATCTCTGAAAAGAGCCTGTCCATATAGGCCTCGGAAAGTCTTCCCTCAGAAAAGAGCCTGAAGATCGTAAGCGCGTCCCTCGGAGCCTCTCCTTCGATGCCTGATGCGACCCGGCCCAAAACCCCGGTGAGCTCAAGATCCACGATAAGCTCTCTGGCGAATTCCCGGTCGGCTCCGACGAGTTCCTTTATGATTTCATTCATCACTTCCGCATTGCTCTTCGGCTGAGCTTCTTTGCCCTCGGCCGTCGCACGCCGTTCCGCCAGCTGAACTCTCTCAGCGGCCCTCCTTTGATGGAACTCTGACTGGACGGTTTTCTTCAGCCCTTCCATTGCAAACGGCTGTCTCGCCTGGGGTACGAGGAAGAGAATGTAACTGCTGAGCTCCTGGGAGAACTGCTTGTATTCGCCCCTCAGCGAAGCGTCCGCAAGCCCGAGCGGCATTGCGACAAAACTGAAAAGCATTCCGGGAAGCGCCAGGATCTGCTGGAAGTAATCCTGCCCTGCAGCACCCACCTGTTCCGGATGCTGGAGTTTTTGGAAAGCCATTGCCGGCGCCATAAACACGTTGAAGAGAATCATATTGTCAACGAACGCTGCGACCCTTCCGGCGAAGCCGCGAGCAAAAAGAGCCGTCCGGCTGAGCCCCGCCACCTGGCGTTGGCCAAACCAGCGGGCAAAAGCGGCAGGACTCACGGCTCGAATGAGCCCCTTGAAGAAGCCTCCCGCCTCAGACCACCGCGCAAAAAGCCCCATTCGGCTTGAATAGGTGACCCCGAAAATATGGAGCGCCTGTCCGAGGATGATATCGTGAGCGAGCCGCCAGCGATCTAAGAAAGTCACCGGAGCCCAGTTTTCTCCGATCGCGTGACTCAACTGCTCTCCCCAGCTGCGTTGCTTCCCGGTGACCGGATCGATTGTCATCACAGCGCCTAGATTGAAAAACTGCAGGACCATATCCACAATATGGTCGATTCCGGTGAAGGCTTGAACCACGGGAAAGGCTCGGAACCAAAAGACGCTTCCTGCGGCCGAGGTCCAGAAGCCGAGACTCCCCTCCCTTGCGATCTTGGCAACGGTTGAAAAGGCCTTTGATCCCGCTTGGACTGCAAGGTCTTGAAAGGCGAGTTTTGACTCAAGAGCCGCTTGCCTGGCCGCAGATCTCGCAATCATAATTCCTGCCGCAAAACGGATTCCAAAGCCGATCGCCACGAGAGCCAGGCCGATTTGTTTTAAGGTAGTGATTGCGGGAACATTTTTGGCCCCAAAGATTCCCTCGATCGCGCTCCCTGCCAGGGCAAACGTGGCCCCTGCCCAGCTCAGACCGGAACCAAGACCGTAAAGGAAACGAGAAGCGCCCCCTGTAATGCTTCGAACGAGGAACGGATTCCCGAGGAAGAAGGGCATCAGCCGTGCCGCCACGAGAACACCGAGCGTTCGGACAAGAATCGTGTTAACACCGCTCATCCAGTCCGCTCCAAACCTCTGCATTAGTAAGCCGGCCCCTAACGCAACCGTATTGATGCCGATTGCGTAGTTAAAGAGCGTTGCGACCCCGACCCGGCGTACGAATGCAAAAAAGCCTCGAGGGGCCTGGGTTGCGGCGACCCTGGCTAGTTCCTTCGTAATATCTACCGCCGTTCTTGCGGTATTGACCGCAGCGGTGCCCGCTTGACGGGCGGACTTCATAATTCCCTGAATGACTCCTTTCACCAGGTTCGCCGTGCCGGCGACGATTCCTGCGATCAGACCGATCGTCCCCACAATCCCCATTACCGTTTGGACCACAGGCATCACATTCTGGAGGAAAGTGCCCGAGAAATCGCTCAACCGAATCATGAATTCAGCCCCGGTGGCCGCCAAGCCGACGTTTCCAATCGCCGTCAGTACGGCACCGGCCTGGGCCCACGTTACCGTACCCGCCGCCGTCGCGGTTCCATTGGCCGCAGCACCGAGTACACTCGTGCTTGCCGCCCCGTAACCCCCGATGCCGAATCCAAGTGCAATGTAGTGTGCGCCAATAGCCACAGCACCGATCACTGCGGTAATCGCTGCCGTTCCCACCAAAGCCTCAACCGGTGCGATTTTTCCTCTTCCGAGATAAATCGCCCCCGCTGCTGTCGCGATAATCGCAGTGGTATAGAGTGCAGCCAGGCCGATCGCCAGGAGGAGCGGTGCCGCAGTTCCCAGGGTGAGAATCGTCAAAACAACACCCACCACAACGGACGCCGCCACAATCGTGGCATAACCGGCGAATTCCCAGAAAGACATCGCCGCCCAAGCGCTGACCACCCTCGCCTCAATTCTCCCTGTCGGCACTTCATATTCCGTCACGTGACGGTAATCCTGATAGGTTCTGACGACTCCGGCCAAATTGCCGGCCACGAGCTGGCCCGCTCCATTGATCTGGGCGAAATCAAAGACTCCCGCGTATTCCTCCACGGTCGTCCCCCCGACCACATACTTCCCGTCCGCGTTCATAGAGACGACGATTCCCTCATTGGCTCCCCGAGTGAAACTGATCCAGTAAGCGCCCTGGAGACTGGCGAGATTGCTGAGAAGAATTGGGTTTTGCTCCTGAAGCTGGGCAAGCGGCAAACCATTCAAGGCGTAAAGCATTTCAACCGTGGAGGTGTCCGAGGTTTCCTGGAAAAAGTGAACCGTCACCTTAAGAACCTGCTGCCCTTCGATCGTAACGACACTGTACTCCTGCCATCTGCCGGTCGTCGTAGGAGTCTGGACGCCGTCCATATACGTTTTCGTTTCAACTTTATGGAAGGTCCCGTCCGCGTTGTAAACGGTACGAGTCGCCGAAGTACCCCATGTCGTTTCTACTTTTCCCGGTATGTAGCCGCCAAACCCGGGGCCCCCGTACGCTACTCCCGCGTGTTGGATGACTTGAATCACAAGCGCGTAAATCACTCCGTCCGCGCCGCTCGTGCTCAGGTTCACAATCCCCCGCGCGACGTCGCTCTCCGAGATTCCGTATTCCGTAAACATTTCACCCAGGAAACCTCGTGCGTCCTGAAGATCCTTGCTCGTGTGGTACCGGTGATAATCTCCTATATCTTGGAGCTTTGCCCCCTCGGCCGTGGCGTCGGGGACAAACCGCTTCCCTTCCGGCGTGTCCTGGAAAGTCCCTTTCTGGGTAGTCAGGGTAAAGGAGAAACCATCCTCCGTGACTCCGGAATAGCTCCGCCCGGAGCCGTAACGCGCCGTCTGGGTTTCCCCTAAGGCATCCAGAATCGCGATTAGGGATTCCCTGACTTTTGTCTTGTCGCCGTCAATCTTTCGCTGGACGAACAGATTGGATTGGGAGAGGGCGAATTTGACCGCCACTTGCTTACCGTCGAGCGTGATCGTTGCTTGTCCGTGAACCGTATAACGATAGTCGAAACTGCTCACCCATTTCGCCTCGCTAAAGTTAAGGAGATAGGTCGATCCGTCCCCATTCACGCCGTTGAGAATGTCGTGGACCACAACCCCTGGCACATTGACCCCTTCCCGACCAACTCTTTGCCTCGCCTCTCCCCACCTCGCGGTGCCGTCCACCGTCAAGAAGGAGCCGTCCTTGTCTGTGACGCGGTCTCTCCAGACAACGCTCACTCCCAGAGCCCCAGCGGCCATGAGTTCGGATTCGGTTTGACTGAATTTGTAGGTCGAGCCGTCTGCACTGACACCGTTCAAAACCGTAAATCCTGTCGTAATGACTTCCAACGCCTGACCCGTTGTGAGGTCTTTTCTCAGGGGGTGTCTATAGAGTCCCCAGCTCGCCATTCCGTCGACTACCGTGGTTCCAAAATCCTTCATAACCTTACCGGTGGAGTCGACGAGTTTTGTATCCCGGAAGAGAACCGTTACGTTGGGCGAGCCGAACGCCATTGCTGAAGCGGTCAGCGAATCAAATTTGAATGTGGTACCATCCGCGTTGACACCGCTCAGAATCTGATGCCCTACAGTTACGATTTCAACCTGCTGGCCTGTTGCCGGGTTCTTGTTTGCAGGATCCTGGTAGAGACCCCAGCTTGCGATCGCATCGACCGTTCCCCAGTTTCGACCTGACTTATCGACGAAGGTATCCCGCCAGTGGACGCTCACTCCGACGACGTGATCGGCCATCGCTTGTGCGCTCTTCTGATCAAACTTAAAAGTCGAGCCGTCGGCATTGACTCCGTTCAGGATCTGGTGTCCTACGGTGAGAACTTCCAACGGTTGTCCGGTATTTGGATCCTTTCTTGAAGGATCCTGGTAGAGACCCCAGCTTGCGATACCGTCGACGAGCCCCCAATCCTGATCTTGAATTTCTACGTAATAGCTACCGCGCCAGAAGACATTGACGCCGATCTCATTCCGTACCAAAGCCTCGGCCGTGGCCTGGTCAAACTTATAAGTTCCGCCGCTCGCGTCGACCCCATTGAGAACGTTTGTGCTAAGGCCCCAATGTGCCTCCCTACCGATTCCGCTGAGATTCCAACTTGAGATGCCGTCCGAAAGCTTTCCTTTATAGGTGTCCCGCCAAAAGGCGCTTGCGCTACGATCTCCCGATACCAGGGCTTCAGCCTCTGTACGATTAAATCGGTAAGTCGAACCGTCGGCATTGACGCCGTTTAAGATCTGAGCATTCACGCCCCACTCTGTCTGGGCTTGAATCAGTTTCCCCTGCGCGTCCGTGACTTGACCCACCAAGACGAGACCCCAACTCGAAATCCCGTCCGCGAGCTCTCCCTTATAAATGTCCCGCCAAAGGGCGCTTACCCCTGCTTCGCCCCTCACCAAGGCTTCTGCTTGGGTTCGATCAAGCTTGTAAGTAGAGCCGTCAGCGTTGACGCCGTTCAGGATCTGTGTATTGACTCCCAAAACCGTCTGACTTCGTACCAGCTTCCCATTCTCATCTACCACCACGTCAACCGGCTTGAGCCCCCAGCTCGACATTCCATCGACCAATCTTCCCTTGTATTCGTCCCTCCACAATGCAGTAACTCCCGCTTGATCGCCCACAATCGCTCTGGCTTGTGCCCGGTTTAGCTTAAAGGTCGAGCCATCTTGATTGACACCGTTCAGGACCATATACGTCTCTTGGAGGGTGCCCTTTCCTGACGCAAAATCACTTGTGACGAGGCCCGAGCCGACAATCAAGTCAACGATCCCCTCGCCTTCCGTGATCTCTCCCCGGGCGTAGACTGAGATCGAGGCATCGAGGTTTTGGACCAGCTCGGCTTGAGGGATATCAAGCTTGTAAGTGGAGCCGTCCGCACCGACCCCATTTAAGACGGCGTAGGTGGTATGAGGGCTCGTGACTCCGGCTTTGAGGTCCGTTTGCGTAAGACCCCAGCCGACAATCAGGTCCACGACTCCGGTGCCGGGGGTGAGTTCCCCGCGGGCGTAGACGGAGAGTGCAGGATTCCCCGCCTGGACCAGTTTCGCTTGATCGATTCCAAATTTAAAGGTGGAGCCATCCGCGTTCACCCCATTCAAGACGGTGTAGGTCTGTTCCAGCACGCCCTTTCCTGACGCAAAATCACTTGTGACGAGGCCCGAGCCGACAATCAAGTCAACGATCCCCTCGCCTTCCGTGATCTCTCCCCGGGCGTAGACTGAGATCGAGGCATCGAGGTTTTGGACCAGCTCGGCTTGATCAATGCTGAGTTTGAAGGTGGAGTTATCGTCACGAACACCGTTTAAGGCCTGATAGGTATAGCCTGGACTTGCCCCTCCAACGGTAAGATTAGGGACCATTCCCCAGTTGACAATGAAATCGACGACTCCTGTGCCAAGAGTCAACTCTCCCCGAGCGTAAACATTTACACCAGCACGCTCAGCAACTGCAAAGTTAGCCGCCAAAAACACCTCTGCCTCGTCTTGGGTGAATCGCGTGGTGACGCCGTCGACCTTAATGGTTTTATTAATCGCGATGACCTTCTCCACGCGGAGCGGGTCAACCTGACCGTCCGCGCCCATCAGGTCGTACCCTTCCCAAGTGAAGAGTTTTCCTCCGCCTGTGACGCGGAGCGCTCCAACGTCGTTTAGACCCAGCCTCATTGAGAAAGCGAAGGTTCCATCAGCCGCAAAGACCTGGAACATCGCCCGCTCGTAACCCGGCAGCGGCAGTACCAGCCGAAAGAGATCGTCGGATCCGAGCATGGCCATCAAGTCTCTCTGGCCGGTTCCGCTCAAAAGATTCACTTCCGTGCTGCGGTCGAAATTGGCGCCGAAGACCTGTTCAAGCTTTGAGGAATCGATCCCTCCCTGGCCGTCAGCGATGTTTAGGCCGCTCATCAGACCGTTATTGCCGTCTGAATCGGTGAAGCGAACCGTAGCCGTCGAGGTTTTAGTCCCGAGTCCTGAGAGCCGCGCAATCTGGGTCCCGTTTGCCAGAAAACCCTCGAGACCAATTCCCGCCCCCGGAACGAGAGCCCTCAAGCCGGGGTCGTTCAACATTTGAGTCAACGCCGCTTGCAAGCCCTCGATCGTTCCAAGGTTTGCCGAAACGCGCCGGTTATAATTTCCCACCCCAAAGACTTCCGCGAGTTTCTCCGAGTCAACGCCCCCGGCACCGTCCCCCACTCCGAAGCTGTGAAAGAGATAAAAATTGCCGCTCGCGTCGGTCGCTCTGATCGCCGCGGTCGCATTCTCAGTTCCGAGGCCGGAGAGTCTCACAAATTGCGTTCCGTTCGCCAGGTAGCCGTCGAGCGAAAGGCCCGTTGTGGAAGGAATCAAAGGCAGCAACAGCGGATCGGTTAAAATTTGTGCAATCGCCGCCTGGAACCCTTGGAGCGTCGTAAGGTTGGCGGTAGAGCTTCGGTTGAAATTGTTCGCTCCCAACACACTTCCGAGCTTTTCCGCATCAATTCCACCCTGACCATCTCCGATGTTGAACCCCCCCAAGACATACGAGTTTCGGGCGAGGTCGGTCACTTTAATGCCCGCAGTCGGAGCGGTAGTTCCGATCCCCGAGAGCCGCGCAATCTGAGTCTTACTCGCTAGGAACATTTCAACGGTGAGACCGGTCGTGCTGGAAACGAGGGAGCTTAGGCTTGGGTCTCCTAAAATCGCCATCAGGTCGGCATAGGCACCCTGAGCTGTCGTAAGTTCTCCCCCTGCTTGGCGGGCGAAAATGCCCACTCCAAACACAGCCTCCAGCTTTGCCACGTCAATCCCACCCTTCCCATCACCGATGCCAAAACCGCTGTATTGCGCGTAACTTCCATTCTGATCGGTCGTCCTGATCAAGGCGGTCACATTTTTCGTCCCCAAACCTGAAACCCTCCCGATTTGCTCTCCTTCCGCACTATAAAACTCCATCTCGAGTCCAGTGACCGGGAGGACGGCCAAGAGACTCGCATTCGCCGCGATTTGAGCCTGGAGCGCAGTGACGCCTGCAGTTGTGGTGAGGTCGAGCGAGGCCGCTATCGCATTCACCCCGCTAATCACGCTATTCGCCACCTCGAGCGCCGACGCTGTCTCCGTATGTCGAGACTCTAGGTTTGTGATCCGATGAACAACGCCGTTTTGGTCCACCACTTCCGCATACTGCGTAACCACTCGATCGTCGTAGACCGACTGTTCTCGATCCTGAGTTCGGATCTGACCAAGTTCCCGGCCTGTTCTCTGATCCGGATGAGCCTGGTAATATGCCATCTGCTCTTCAACGCGTGCATTCTCCAGCGCTGTGCCGACGATTTCGAGGGTAGCGATGCCGACCTGGCCGATGAAAAGGGACCAGAAGGTTTCGCGGCGACCGAGGTAATTTCCGTCGTCATCGAACACTTCATCTTGCAGCACATAGACAGCGGCAGGAATCACGACATATTGAACAATGGGTCTTACGAACTGGTCGTAGATCGCATCGAAAATCGTCCAGATGCTTGCGCCAGGATCCGAGATTCCTTGTAGGAACAAATCAAACCCGCTGCTGTAAATCGGCTGCTGCGTTTGAAGATTCTCTCCCCTGTAGACAGGTGTGAAAATAGTCAGCAGGGCGGCCGTTAGACCGATCAGAATTGCAGTACCTACGTTCTTCTGATCAAAGTAGAAGCCGGCGAATCCGGCTGCGAGCGTCGTGTAGAAGGCCTGTCCTGCTTGCGTGGTGGGATTGATAATGCTAAAAAGAATGCCTCCGATGTCGGTCGCTCCGCCGAACCAGGTGGAGACCATGGTCGGAATCTGTTCTATAGTCGGAGGAGCTCGAGGGGCCGCGCTGACGTTTAAAATAGCGCCCAGCGCCGCCTTAAAGTAAGGCAGGATGAAACCGATCGCTGCGGCGTAGCCGATCGCTTCCCACGCCACCTGGAACTCACCGGTGTACGCATATCCGACAAACGCCTGACAGAGCGTACTGATCAGCGCGAGCAGTCCCGAGTAGAGCGCACTCACAAGCGCCTGCTCGATGAGCAAGCTGGCCCCCAGTTGTGTAAATAGGAAATCGAGTCCTCCCCCAAAGATTGAGAAGGCCGCCGTGAGTGCCGATGCCGCAATTGCCCACGCTCTCGCCGTATCCTCTCCATAAGCCTCGCTCACCGAAACTGAAACCATCGCCTGGACCAGGGAGCTCTGTATGGCTAAAAGGGCGGTGTTGAGAAGGAACGTGCCAATCCCGATCGTACCGGCAGTGACCAGTGTGAAATTACCGACCGCAGCAAGCCCTGCGGTGACCGCTGTCAGCACCAAAAGCGCAATCCCGATAATCGCCGCTATTTGCGCGAGCGATTCATTCCCTGTGACATGGGCGGCAATCGTAAACGCGGCATAGGCGACGGCCAGCACAATGATCGCGATTATGAGAACGGTCGCAATCGTCGCAGCCGCCGCTGCCCCAAACAGACCGGCGAGAGCCACCACTGCGGGAGCTGTAGCCGTTCCCAACGTTAAAATCGTCACGACGACCACCACAATGACCATCACAATGGCGAGGATGATCACACCCCAGCCCCAGCTTGTATCGATATCGTCCCATTGAAACTCAGTTTCGTGTTTCTCGCGGATTAACGTATCGATTCCGTAGACCAGGCCGGTCTCCAAAACGCTATAGACCCAACCCTCATACTCTCCACTCCACCAATCTCCGCCTTCCACATATTGCGCCGTCAGTGACTTGGTCCAATCGATCTGACCGAAGCTGTTGTAGGTGGTCCACGATTGGGTGTATCTTCCGGCCCAAGGCGAACCCTGCATCGTGTAGATCAACTGCCCCAGCTGATTGTATTGCCGTTCCGTCGTTCCCAGGCCATCCGTCGCGTACTGAATCGCGCCGGCCTCCTCAGGGTCCCCCTTGAACGTATAGGTCTGAACGAGGAGCGCCTGTCCGAGCGAGTTCATCTTCAGAATTTCTTCTGCGGTGCGTGATGCGACAAACTTCTTATCCGCACCGTCGTAACCGAGTGAATAGGTGGTGTCGACCAGCCGCCCCCCCGGGCCCGCAATGTCGTACCAAGTGTGGGTGTACGAAATAAAGTTCGTCGGACCCTGATAGATGAGGGAGGCGATCCTGCCTTGATTCGCTACCTCCAAAAAGAGGCGCTGCGTAACGGACACCTGCTCTGTTAAATGATGGTTCGCATCGTAAACGCTCTCCACCCGGTTCAGGGTGTGGTCAATCAGACCGATCGTGTTCTCGGTTTCTCCTTCCGCATTGGTTCTGACTCCTGCCAGGAACGTTTCATTCTCCTCATTTTCCGATACGAGATCCGCAAGCGCCTGCACGGTAAGCCCGGTATCCAACCCGAGCGATCCTTCCGCGATCTGGAAACTTCCTTCCAAATCGTTGTAAGCGAAGCTCGCTCCATAAACCCCGATTCCGAGCGCTTCTTCCACGCTGAAGCGCTGGTTCCCGTAGATGTCGTAGGCGATTTGCCCCACCGTCCGGCGGGTGACCTTGTCCCGTCCCTGAGAGCCCGTGAGAAACTCTTCAAATCCCACCACTTGCCCTGAAAAGGAATAAAAGGTCTCTGTCCGAAGGATCTGTGAGACGACATCGTAATAGTAGGAGCCTGACGAGATCGCCTGGTTGAACGACACCCCAGCCTGGCTTGCCAGGAGTGCCACCGTCCGGCTGTAACTTGAAAATCGGGACATCAGCCCCAGCTCGTTGTATTCCGGATTCCTTGTATCGGACCCCTGAATGATATGAAGACCGTCTGCCGCCGTATACATCGACGCATCAAATCGGTAGGCGAGTCTCCCCTCTTCGTCAAAATTCAGAATGTGAAGCGAGGCCGAGGTCCCTCCCGCATTGGCAAAGGCGTCATAAAGCGCTTCGGAAACGCCCAACGGGATATCCTGGTAGACCGTTCCGAGCTGACTGATGTCGGTAATGTCTCTGTCGTCTGCCGGATCGACAATCGTTTCGGGATTCGAAAAAGCGGAAAGGTCGGCCGCTCCCTGAGAGCTGATTGCGCCATTGGTTTGCAGAGCCGCACCGCTGACTGAAATCATCGAATCCACAAAAATGCTGCTCCCGAAGCAGCTCTGAACATTCGGATCGCAGCTATTCGGTTCGATCCGGGTTCCCTCGTGCCGGGCATAGGAAAAGACCGTCCGCGGCCTTCCGTCAACGTAGTTCGACGCCTCGAAATGAATGAAAAATCCGTCTCCGCCGGAATTCCGTCCGTCAAAGTGGGAGCTTGTGAGGTTCCCCTCCGCGTCAAACGTGTTCGTGACCTCGCGAATCAGACCGCTTTCACGATCGAGAATAAAATAGGAGTTAACTTGACCGAAAGCGCCGTAACTCGGCGTCACCGTGACCGTCGTCCCATCGGGGGCTCTAATCTGATACTGCATCACTCGGCCACAGCCGGATTCAATCGTTCCAGTATCGCAGACCACGCCGCTGATAAAGTTGGGATCGGACGCATTTTGGCTTGCGACCCAGCGCTTGACCGCGTCCGCCGTGAGGAAAACCGGAAGTCCCCACTCAGGCCAATAAGTGGAGTTGTAACCGTAGGCGGAGAAGGCGGCTCCCGGATCGAGAGACACGCCGTTCTGGCTGAGATTGAGAAAAACGATCGCCTGGATCTCGCCATTGTCGTACCAGGCCCGGATGTCTGCGATGTTGAGCCCCTGGAAGGCAAACATTCCGGTCCACGGAATCATCTGACCGCGGTCGTAGAAAAAGATCTGCTTTTGGGGCTGGATCGACTCATTGAGCTGGACGCTTCCGTCTAGCATTCCGTTCCAAGGGAGATCGGCCGTGATGTGGCAGGTTTGTGATGCGCCAGAACCGACACAGCTGACATTGAAATTGTCGTCCTGTTCTCTGAACATCCGCCACTCCCGAGGCCCCGTTACCGTAACGAAACCACCACTAACACTGACCGAGGCGCCCGCTTGAATAAGAAGATTTTGATTGGCAAGAATCAGCTGGCCTGCCTGGCTGTTGACGCTTGCTATGACACGCTCCGCCATCCTGCCGCCGCTCATTCCAAACTCTCCATTTTCCGAATTCAGTGTGACCTCCAGATCAAGGTGGTAGGTCGTGGGGCGCTGCCGCTGAGCGCCGACAATCGTGAATTCGATCCCACCCGAAACGAGCCGGTCGCCTGAAAATTGATTCGGTCCCGCGCTGATCTCGACCGCCTGTGCTGAAATAAAAGCGATGTAAGGATCGGAGACGCTTCCCGCCTCCCAACCAAGCGTGGGGGGACGACCCGTGATCCGCGTCCCATTCAAAACGACCGCTCCATAGTCGGGGTGATCCGCAAATTGAAGCAGCGGGAGCGTATCGGGATTCATCCCGAGCGCCTCCCAGTTCACTCCTTCCTCGTCGTAGACGAGCATCATCTGATCCCCCACCTGAAAGGCGAGGTAAGGAAGGTTCCCGTTGATATCGAGACCGGCGTTGAAGTTCGGAAGCCATCGCCAGTTCCCGTCAATGTTGTATTGAGCCCAGCCGTTACAGTGAGTGGTTTCCCCTCCTCCCGCACAGCTTGTGGAGGTGCTGCTGAAGGAACCGGTATTTCCCATCTCATCCTGCCACGGCATATCCGCCCCCTCCGGATTGTCGACCATCAAATTCCCAGCACCGTCGTAGTAAACGACCCGGCCGTACCGGTCGACCCCGCCGTAGATCAGATTGCCGCCCGACATCACATTGAAATTGGTTCCGAGAATCGTCCCGTCGGCACCGATCGCAAACGGAAGGAACGTGTCGAAACTGATCGGGTCACGAAAAGCCAGGATCCCGCCGTCCCGGAAGGTGATCCAACCATATCCCAGCATGGGAGTGACTCCCGTGGTCGCAGTGGCCGCCATATTCGGCGGATAGGTCACCTCAAACCGAAGAGTCCCGTCAGTAAAATTCCCCGCCTCGTCAAACCGCAGCCGGTCCGCTCCTGCTTCGGCCGCGGAAAATGCCCGGATGACGGTACCGACCGGGTTCTCTTCCGTAACCCGCGCATCGAACTGCCCGAGAATGGTGTAAGCCTCCGCGCCCGCCCGAAAGGTATCGGTCCGCACCGCGTAAGGGTTGCTATTCACGTAGCGGATCACGAAGCCCGGCCCGAGGGGGGACGCGGAGCAGGCACCACCGACCAGCTCGGCACAGAATTCCGTCCCGGTAAAGGGGTTCAGAACGTAGGTGTACTCCCCCCGGCTGTTAAAAATAATTCTGCCTTGGCCGCTCACCCCGTTCGGGATCACCAACTCCTGGAACTCCCCTTCCGCCCTCAAGATCACTTCGTCGGCATTGAGCTGTTGTCCTTGGAAGAAGACCGTAACCGTCGGAGTGAGCGTTCCGGTAATCACCCCGTCGTGAAGAGTAATGGCGCCTGTAGCCAGGGCATAGCCGTACCCCGAATCGTAGACGCGGTAGCTTCCGGGCGAGTCTTGGAAAACCGTCAATCCGTTGAGGGGCACCTCTCCCTGCGCTCCGCCCGCGACTCCTCCGATGTCAATAAAGGTCAGTCCCTCATTCAGGTAGTTTCCGTTTTCATCGCGGCCGATCACGTCGACCCGGAACGATTCGTAACCGGAGTGAATCCGCCGAAATACGAGGCCGTAATCGTTATAAACGTTCACATTGAGGTAATTGAGGTTCTGCTGGATCAGGGGATTCGTCACGGCCAAGCCGCTGAGCGTCGCGGCGGAAAGATCAAGCTCCTCGGTCCCGGCCTGATACGTCGTCGATCGGACCACGCCAGTCAGGAGATTTCCTTCTTGGTCAAACGTCACCTCGGGAGCGGCCATCTCAGATCCGCCGTTGAAGACCTCTCGGAAATGCCCCTGGCCGTCATCCAGCTGCATGCTGAGAACGGTGTGAGCGTCGCTGGCGTAAATGATCCTCAACGTCCGGGTGGTCGGCTCGAGGATACTTGGATCGACAAAAGTGATCGTCCTGATATTGCCTTCCGTAACGTCACTCAGAACCTCAACCGTGGCCGGTTGCTGGAGCGTCATATCTAACGCAACCTGTTCGGGATTGTTTGCAAGGTTCGCCACTCCCGCCGCATCTCGGGGAACCTCCCAAAGCCTGAAGCCGTCAATTTCTCCCTGCCAGCCGAACTGAGTGATCTCCACATCCTGCAGAAATCCTTCCTCGGGACCTCCGAACCCGCCAAAGAGCCGAGGTCCGGTGAAAGAGAGGTCGGCCTCGCCCAGGTTAAAGCTTTGACTGCTGTAATCCTGGCCCCACATCGTTGTGTAATTGCTGCCTCGACCTCCTGAAGCAACCAGCTGGCCGTCCACATAGAGCATCGTCCCAACACCGTCGTCGACTACGACCGCGATGTGGTGATACTCGCCGTCTAACACGTTGGGCCCGCCTGACTGACAAATCTCGGCTCCGTTGTTGAAGCAGAGATTCCCGTCTTTAACATAAAGATCAAGATAGGCGTCGCTTCCGTCGGCTTGGACCCCCTGCAGGAGACCGTAATCCGCCGCCAAGTCCCCCGCCGCGTGGACCGTGTCTGATTGGACCCACATTTCGAACGTATAATTCGTGGCGGGAATGGATTGATCGATGCCGATCGAGTCAATCGAAGCCGGAGTTGTGATCACAAGCGGCAGGCCCTCGCCTGGGCTGCCTAGAACTGCTGCGATATAATCAAAATGATACGCGCTCCCGAACCGACCATCCGTCGTGAATTCGGCCCCGCTGATCGTGGCAATTCCCAACTGCGCGAGGAGCTCGGGACTGTCCAGTGTGAGATCAAGCAGGACCGGCTGCCTTGCCGCATCCTCATTGTCAATCGTGATGGAAACGACCTGATTCGTCTCGTTGTAATTGAAGGTGAGCTGCCTCATGAAGCCGGAGACCGGGTCCTCGATCATGAGGCCGGCGCTCAGAAGATTTCCGGCAGGGTCATAACTCAGGACCTCGGGCCCTAAAGTCTGCATCCACGACACGGTCTGGGCGAAGGCATCGATCCAGAAAACGGCCGTCACGTTCCCCTCCGCGTCATAAACCCGTGCGTCCGCAAGTCCCCCGTCTCTTGTGAAGACGATGTAACCGGGCTCTAAAAGACTCAGCCTTCTATCGAGCTCATCCCTCAGCTCTTTATCCGTAAGCCCGCTTGCCACAAGCTGTGCGGTGATCTGTTCCTCGGCCGCATCCAATTCCCCTTCGTTCAGGAAGCGGGCTCCAATTGAGGAAATGAGGACATCTTCTCCCGCCGCCACGGAATAGTTATTGATCCAGACCGTCCGGTCCTCGCCGTTTACCCGGACAAAAAAGCTCTCCGTCTTCGAGGTCAGCTCTCCGCCCGTGTAGCCAAACTGAATGATCCGGTCGAGGGTGGTGGGGTTGCCGTCTCCGCAATTCGTTTTCGCTTCGGCGCCGCTGGTGAAGTCGCATTTTTCGTTGAGGCCGTAGGAGAACAAGGTCCCCGGCATCGCGTTCCAGCCGCCAAGGAGTTCGAAATCAGGATTCATCGGATCAAACTCGATCGGAGGAATCCACGAATAGGAGAGGCCGGGCAATAATTCTCCTTCGACAAACGAGTATTGAGTGATCGTGTATCTTTCGAGGTTGCCCTCTTCGTCGTAAACCGCCCAGCGAATGTGGCGGACGTGTTCGCTCAGTTCGGCCTCCGACATTTTGACAGTGCCTTGACTGAGGTCGAATTCGGCTTCTTCGTCGTAGACGAGCCAGATCTGCTCCAAGAGTTGGGTTTTGCTTTCGTCGGACCATTTCTCAATGAGGATCGGCAGTCCTCTCTCGTCATAGGTCGTCTCTTGATAGCCGTAAACGGTCCCGTCCGGTTCCTGAAGGATCGTCGCCTCAACCATCACATTCCCGGTGATGAAGTTCGATGTGGTGGTGGTCGTGCTGATCGCGAAACAAGCCCCCGCTTCGTTTCGCTCGCAGTCGCTTCCGTCTGCATTGATGAGGTATTCGGTCACCACCGTCTGCGTCTCAGGCGGGGGCCCGGGGAGAAGGGTCACGTTACTGATATTAAAATAGTGCGTGAGCTGGAGGCTCTCATCCACGTCGGTTCCAGCGGCGTTCAGTTCGTAATACATCACATCGGTCGTCCCGTCGGGCAATTCGTGGTAAACCGCGTAAGACTCAAGGAGGCACGGTCCCGCTCCCCCCTCCGATCTTTCGCAGCCGGTGGGGAACGCTGTCTCGACCCCCTCGATCGGCTCAGCGCCCAACTGATAGGTCCGGACAATCGTGGTGGCGGCGTCCGTCTGCAGCCGGTTCGTGTAGCTCGTGAGGTAGCCTTCAGGATAATCGGCATCCGTGTAGATCCCGCTGCGCTCCGCGTTCAGGGCGTAGCTGAAAATGTCGAAGGAGCCGTTCTCGAGTTCTACTTCCTTAATATAAGATCGGAGCTTCCCTTCAGGGTGGATCCCGATGATGTTGCCGTTCTCATCTACGACGTGTTCAAAAACCTTCAAACCGGTCACACCGTCAGCCAGGATAATTTCTTCAACGTATTCGACGAAGACGGTGTCGTTGCCGCTTGCGTCAACATGGAAGTATTTGCTCCGGGTCCGGTTGGGGTCGCCGCCGATCATTCCGAGCTGAATCACGTGCGAATCAACAGGCCCCCCGAAGGAGTCTCTGTGAACCACGATATCAACCGCGTTGGCCGCAGACGTCGCCCCGTCTGAAAGAAGCTCAGCCCTTGCCGCCTCATTGGCCGCGCCGGTAAGGTCCGTCTGGATCAGGAAAAGATCGTCCCACGTTCCCGCCGTCTTATCTCTTCCGTAATCGTGCGCAAGGGTAAGGCCTTCAAACTCGTTCGTCCAAATCATCGCGGCGCTTTCAATTTCTCCCGCAAAGCTGCCCGTAGAGGTCGTCTTCAGGACCTGATCCCATTCCGTAAGCTCCCAAGCTGAGCAGTCCAAGCCGGGAGGACACGTGACCGCCTGATCCGCATAGATCGCGAAAAGATCGTCCTCGCCCCCCGCCACAGCATCTTTCCCGTAGTCTTGTATATAAGAAGTCCGGGTCGAATCATTTCGCCACTCCATCATCCGTTGCGCGACCGTGCCTCCGAACTCATCCGCGTAGAAGGTGATCAGCACCTGCTGAAAGTCACTCACGGCGCAAGCTTCAAGTCCCGGCGGGCAGCTCGGCGTCTGATAGGCGAGCTCGATTAAGACGGAATCCGCGGTCCGTTCGAAATTCTCGTCCGGATTCAAAGTCAACCAGTGAACCCCTTCTCCGCGGTCTTCAAAGACAAGGCGGTAAAGCACTGTTTCGAACGAGGAGTCGGTCCTAACAATTCCAACCGTTCCGTCCGCCCTGTAGGTGACTATGAAAAACTCTGACTCGGTAGTGGCTTCTCCCGCCCCATCGAGGTCGGTCACGACCGAGTAGCTTCCGTCCGCCTCCAAGCGATACTTCACGCCCTCCATAAACACGGTCTCTGCGAAGGTGATGTCGCTATATTGAAGGTCGACGGTGAAACCGTCGGCGTCTGTGAAGAGACGGTGGAATTCGGACTCCGGTGTGACGTTTCGACCGGAATCGAGGCCGGTCACAAGCGAGTAGCTTCCATCGGCTTCAACCCGAAACATCACACCCGAGAGAAACGCCGTCTCTGCGAAGCTGATATCGCCGTATTCGAGATCGACGATGAAACCGTTGGCGTCCGTGAACAAATTATGAAATTCAGACTCTGGGGTGACGTTTCGGCCGCTATCAAGGTTCGTCACGACCGAATAACTGCCATCGGCCTCCGCTCGAAACATAAATCCCGCCACAAAAGCGGTCTCCGCAAAGCTTGCGTCACTATATTGAAGGTCGATCGTGAACCCGTCAGCATTGGTGAAGAGATTGTGGAATTCGGATTCTGCGGTCAGGTTTCGGTTGACGTCGAGTGCCGTAACGACCGAGGTGCTTCCATCGGCTTCGAGGCGGTACATGAAGCCCCCGGTGAATGCCGTCTCTTGGAAGGTTCCGTCACTGTATTGGAGGTCAACCGTGAAGCCGTTCGCGTTCGTGAAGAGATTGTGGAATTCGGAGTCCGGCGTGATATTTCCGTTAATGTCTAGATCCGTAACGACCGAATAGCTTCCGTCCGCCTCTAAGCGGTACTTATATCCCTCTGTAAAGGCGGTGTCCGCGAAAGTGACGTCGCTATATTGAAGGTCGACGGTGAAACCGTCAGCATCAATAGAGAAATTATGGAATTCGGCGTCAGCAAGGGGGTTTCCATCACTGTCGACCTTCGTCACGACGTCGTAGCCCCCGTTGGCGCTCACTCGGGTCTCAAAACGGATCGTGAGCGCCTCTTCCGAGAATGTCTGATCCGAGTACCCGGCGATCACGGTCCAGCCATTGACCGTTTTATATTCGATGAAGGCGGAGTTGGCGGTCGCCTGCCCATTCTCGTCTACGTTCGTCGTGAGTTGAGTGACTCCGCCCCCCATATCCTGTTCGAGGAAGCGTCCGAGGAGCGTCCCGTCCGCTGCGGTATCGGTGATCAGGGTCGTTGTTGCATTGATCTGCTGGACTTGCCGGTTGGTGCCGTCCGAAAAGACGGCCTCAATTAAACCGCCGACCGGGTCGTAGGTGAGCGACTCACCCGTGACCAGGTTTTCTGCCTGTACTGGAATTCCTGAGGTGGTATCAAAAACCCAGCGAACCGTTTCCCCTGCTGCGTTCGCCTGAAGGATCTCTGACATAAAGTCGTCGGCCGGTCCTGCGGCTCCGAGCACGCCGTCAGCACCCGGGTGCCAAAGCTGCAGCGTATCCTGAATGGCGATCCAGGCGCTGCCGTCCATGTTGTAAGTGACCACCGCATTGGGAATATCCACCGGAGCGATTCCGAGAGCACTCGGAACCATTGGAAGGCCCTCGAGCGGATTTCCGAAGTCAGGACCGATCATGATATGGCCCCCGCCCGCTCCCCCTCCGGCACCGAACGCCCCCGCACCGAGCGCTCCCCCCGCTCCCGCTTCGGCCTGAAGGCGTCTCATCAGAGACTCGATCGCCGCCTGCTGTTCCTCGCACTGGATCCGCTTCATATCATCTCGGATCAGCGCGCAGTTTTCCGAAAAGTCGGAGATCATCAATTGGAGCTGCCGAATCCGATTCTTGAGGCGCGTGTCTTCAAAGGGAAGAAAAGCCCCTAGATCGAAAGCCCCGCCCGACGCATTCCACCACTCCTGGGGCACCGCTCCCCACCACTCCGGGAGATTGCCCTGGACTGTGGTCTCCTCCGCCGCTTCAGCGGGGGCTGACGTTTGAATGTCATCCTCCGTAAGAATGACCCCGTCGGTTCCGAACTCAAACTCGGTGACCTCGCTATGACCGGTATCCTGCCACGTGTAGGTCCCCTCTTCCTCGTCGAAGGTACCGGTCGCCAGGACCCCCTCCGTCGTGAGCCAATCCGTGCTCATCTGATAGAGACGCATCTCGTGAGTTTCGTAATCGAGCTCCGTCATCGTCCCGTCGGCAAAGTTGTACGCTCTCACCAGCCTCCCCGAATCGTCGTAGACCCTCGATTCGGTCAGGGAGGCGGTGTTGTCAGCGGTGCTGACGGAATAGGTGTAGGTCGTGTTCTCGTGAGCCAGATTGACCTGATAGGTCCCATCCTCATTCAGCTCCATCCCGAGGAAAAGGAGATCCTCCTCCGTAACGTCGAGATGGTCTTCAAGCGCCTGGCTAGCGAGCTCATAAGCGATCACTTCTTCCTCAAGGGCAACTTCGGGATCAGGGGGAGCTAAAGGAGTAAAAATCTGAGACGCCGGCACGGCAGGGACCGGCTCAGCGACAGGCGCCCCTTCTTCTGGAGTGACCGTAGGCTGCACCCCGGGCTGGGTCGCTTCCTGTTGGGTAACATCCTGCTGGTAATAGATGCCTTCGAGATCGTCGCCGAGCTCCCCTTCGGCGTCTTGAGCCGTCACGACCGGAGGCGGCGGAGCGGGAGTAACGAATCCAAACGCAAGCCGAGCGTCGACCTGAGTGACTAGAAAAGTGAAGATTACAAATAAACTAAGGAGTTTGACCGGAACCGGTCTGTGAGGATAGTAGAGGGAATTCATAGCTTAGATTCCCCCTGAGGCGGACCTCTGAGATGTCTCGCGTTCCAGATCGATTCTTTGCTGGGCATTTCAATCAGTGAATGAAGACGAGCGCCCTCTCCCCGCGGCTGTGAAAACTCCTCTCGACTTAAAAATGAAACCTTCGTGGTCGGGGTCACGGTCGCCACAAGCTTCCCTACATTCACCCTTTCATCCTTAGGCGAGGTCATTGAGAGCGAGTTCTCGGTTCTTTCCGAAAACTCCACTCGAAAGAACAGCCCCGCCCGATAGTCCAGGATGGTCACCGACCCCGATCCATCCTCATAAATGAATTCCAAATCGATTTCATCCGCTCGGTATCGAAGAAGCCTTCCGAAACCTCCGCCCGGCAGACGCTCCAGGACCTGCAAGAATTGAGAATCGAGCGGGTTCGTGATCACATACAGCTTTTCGAGGGGCGTTATTTTCCGCGTCGCTGTAAACTGCTTTCTTCCATCTCTCCATTCCACCCTTCCGAGGAAAAGCGGAACGTCGACTTGCTCACCATCAGAGAAGACGGCAAAAGACTTTCCCAATGAATCGACAAAGGTAAATGGCTGATTCTTTCCCGTGACAGGAGCCATTTCCAGGCTATTCACCACCGGACTAACTACCGCTTGAGCTCCCGGGAAGGTGTAGGCAGGTGTGACGAAAGCGATTTGCGCTACGGTGAAGATGACAAGAAGGATTGCAGCTCTGATCCGTGAGATTGAAGAATAGACCTTTAGTGAGTCCGCACCTAATGACCGGTGCTTTTGTGATCCTAACCGGTTGGTTTTAGCTTGTTTCCGGTGTGACATCATTAGAATTCAATGTAAGTATACATTCGCTATCCCTATTTGTCAAAGTTAGTTAAAGTCATTTTTTAGCCCTTTATTAAGCAAAACTGCTAAAACTGGGCCCTTAATCGCCTAACCCCTTTAGCCATAGGCTCCTTGATCACCCTACCGGTAGATCTCCCTGACCCCCTTGGTCATTCCTAGGAAGCGGTCCCGATTCGCACTGAAGCTCTTATCCCCAAGGGGGAGTTTCTCAAACTCTGCCACCACCTTTTGGAAACGGTCCACCGTCATCGGCCTAGAAATCAGGTAATCGTAGACGTAGATCGAATTGCCTCTACTTGCCGTTAGAAGTCGTCCGATGACGTCTAAATACCCCTGCGGGTCCTGCCTCGCCGCTACAACGTACCGAAGTGCCAGACGGTCCGCTCTCTGGACCTGCTTCTCGATATCGACTTCTTTCACCCCGGCCACGGCATCGAGGAGGATGAGTCCAACCGCTGCGAGCGCCCCAAACTGTCCGAACATCGGGCCCACCGCCGCTCCTGTCTGGGCAGCTCTTGTCACCGCCTGTCGTGACTTGGAAAGCGTCGGATTCCTCAACTGCAGTTCACCGATTTCGTGGGCAAGGATTCCTGCCAACTCCGCCTCATTCTCCAAGAAATTGAGGAAGCCGGTTGTAATGTAAACAAAGCCCCCCGGAGCTCCTGTGGCATAGACCCGATCGTCATAAAGAATGGTGAAGTGGTAGGAGAAATCCTTGCGGTCGGCCGCACCCGCAACTGATTTTCCGATTCGAGAGACGTAGCCGCCGAGTCGCGGTTCCGTGTAGATGCGAAACGAGGAAACGATGGTATCGTGGATTTGACTCCCGATCTCCGATTCTCGAGAGTTAATTTTTGGAGGTGACGTTTCCGGGGGACGGCCTTCGGGGCTCTCTGGAGTTCCCGCGCAGCCGACAAAAAGAATCAGGAAGGAGGCGGTAATTCTTTTCACAAATAAGTCCGCGCCCGGCAGGACTTGAACCTGCGACCTACTGGTTCGAAGCCAGTCACTCTATCCAACTGAGCTACGGGCGCACGGAATGTTGCATCTTGAAAATACCAGAGCCAACGCACCGAGATCCCCCACGCGATCTCCGAGCCGGCTCCTTACGATTCGAACTTTTTCATACGCCTGCGGCCACGCTTCGCGTTTGCAGCTCTTGAGCATCGTCTGCCAAAACTCCCGCGGGGCTGACTTGAGAACCCCTCCCCCCAAAACCACGAGTTCCGGGTTCAATAGATTAAGAAGATTCGCAATGCCGACTCCCAGATAATATCCTGCTCGTCGATAAGCTTCGAGCGCCAACCGGTCTCCATTTTTCGCGGCAAGTCCGCTCTCCCGGGCATTCAGTTTTCCGCCTTTCGGAACAAACCTTAACACGCTGGAGCGTCGGCCCCGCTTCACTTCCGCTTTTACGTAGCGGGCGATCCCGGTTCCCGAGGCGTAGGCTTCAAGACAGCCTCGCTTCCCACACTTGCAAAGCTCTCCTTGCGGTACAATCGTCATATGCCCGACTTCGCCTCCCACGAAATTCGCTCCGTGAACCGGTTCTCCGTTCGCAAACACGCCTCCCCCAATCCCGGTGCTAATAGTGAGATAAATGAAATTGCGGGCCCGCCTCCCCTCCCCGAAGACCTTCTCCCCCAAGGCGGCGACGTTGGCATCATTATTGATCATGATAGGAAGCTGAAGTTGCTTTTGAAGGAAGGACTTTAAGGGAAACCCCTCCCAGCCTCCCAGGTGAGGAGACCGTTGGACGATTCCCCTCTCCGGGTTCATCGGCCCGGGGATACCGACCCCCACTCCGAGAAGCCGTTTCCCTCTTCCCGTCTTTTGCTTTAGCAGGCGGAGGGCCTCAGCCAGCTTTTTAATTCCTGATCGGGTGTTTCGGCCGGTCTGGGTCGGAAGAACAACGGAGGCGAGAATTTTCCCTTGGGAACTTCCTAAGACAACCGAGGTCTTCGTTCCTCCGATATCGACTCCCAAGGCGTATTGCATTCGATCAATTTCGTCTCCGGTATGAATTTGGCCGGGGAGGGAATCGAACCCCCCACGCAGGGATTTTCAGTCCCTCGCTCTACCACTGAGCTACCCGGCCAGAGCGGACTCCGTGCGAGATTATATGAGAGGAAAAGACGGCGTTAAAGTCAAATCTTACGCCTGGGTGGCGAGAAATTCAGAAAGTCGGGCGAGCCGCTCAAGGAGAGTGATGAGTTCGATTCCGCTGGCCTGGGCCAAATCCTCAGGAGTGTAAATTTTTATCAGATTTTTGGGGAGCGCCTGAAGTCTTGCCGCGGTAATAAGGATCGATCCCACAATGCCTTCCGGGTTCTTTACCTTTGAAATGTCTACCCGGAGCAGGCGCCGAACGTGTTTCTTTAAAGCTTGCGACTCTGCACCCGGAAAAAGGAGACCGACCGGGTATTGACCACCGGCGATTACCCTTTCCGAGGCACGGTGCAGGGATGCACCCCTGGCCGGATAAATCTCTAAGTTCGTGGGGCGAAGGCTCAACCCAAATCGCTTCGCGTAATCTGACAGACCCTTTTTAAGCTCCCTTGCCTTGCGGCGGTTCACTCCCTCCACTTCTAAGATCAGCCGAAACTCCCGATTCGCTGAAAGGAATTTCAGGAGCGGGAGCCAGAGATTGGAAATTTTAAGTTCGTTGGTGAAACGCACCACCACAGCGGAAGGTAAAACACCGGGTTTCACAAAATGACTCAGTTCCCCCATCAGACTGAGTTCCTCGGACTTCCACACGGCCGGCATTCCGCTTTCATCAGAGAGAAGCTCGCCCAGGAGCCAGGTGAATGCCGATTCCCTGGAAATGCCCACTTTTGCCGCAATTATTTCGGGGTCCGCGTAGATTCCTCGGGTCTCACTTCTCGCGACCGCTCTCAGCGACTCGGCCACCTCCCGCCGGATCGCAACTGACGGGTTGCTTTGCTGAACGATTTGTCTTGCTTCGCTTTGAACCACTCCCGTCTCAACCCCAAGGTTCAACCACCTCATCTCGGAGCGGACTTCGGCCCTTGAAGCCGATCGCTTCAAGGACTGAGGAGCGCCGAACCCGGTCGGGGTTCGGCGCACCTCTGAGCGGCCGTCTTCTATCTCTGGCTCGATATCCTTGTCAATCCAATCAAGTTCGTCCTGCAATTTCATCATCTCCTGCTCTATGGAACTCATTCTATTCACGTTCCTTTGACTTTCTTCCTTTAGACCCTCTATCGATTCCTTCTTTCTGAGTCGTTCCACAGCCTCCTGCCCCAGTTCACTTTGGCGCTTACCCACCTTCTCCTTCTCATCGGTCAACTGGATGAAAAGATCCAAAAGGAGACCTCGATAGACTGTGATGATTCCGCTCGGACTGTCCACGACATAGGAGGTGGCTTCGTCCGGCAATCCGTCTAGCAATTTGAAGGATTCCCGGATGAGACGCAGCGCTTCCTTGTTGGAATCGCGAATTTCGTTGCTGACCACCGTCTCTAAGACTCCGTAATATTGCTCCAATCCTTTCACCAAGGAAATCTCCTCTTCCGATTGGGCGTGGGTCCACAGTCTTGTAAATAACTCTTTAATCCTGGGAAACTCTCGGAAGCGGGCGTAACGGCGCGCTGCTTCATAGTACGCTTCGATTAAGGCAAACTTTTTCTTTCGATTGGGGGCCGTGGCAAGCTCTTTCTCAAGCTCTTCTATCTTTTCAATATACTCTCTGAGCCGAGTCAACACCGTAAAACGAAGGACCACCGCACCTCCGGTACCGGTCACCCAGAGCAGGTGCACGGTCGCCTTTCCGGTGGCGGCATCAAAACCGACCCCGTCCAGAGAAGGAAGCGCGGGATGAGGATACCCCTCGGGATCAACATTAACGACGTGAAAGACTCCGTAACGGCTTCGGATCAGGTCGTTTTCCGTACGGACGCGATCACTCCGTCTTTCTTGGCTCGTCCGAAGGAACGCATTGAGATCCAGCGCTCTCTTGTTAGCCTTCAAGACGGTCCAGACCGTCCGTCCTTCAATGATTTCCTGAACGGGAATCTCAAAGTTATACTCCAACAGCAGGTTAGCTGAAACATGCACCTTGAAGACGAGGAGAGCGAGAAGCTTACCGCCGAAAGCCTTCGCGAGATGGGCGGCAATTTCCGCCTGATTCGGACCTCCCGCTCCGACCAGGACGTCCAGCTTGCCCCCCTTCCCCCCAGTTTCGAAATAGAGCCGGAGATGCCACATGAGATCATTCTTTAGCAGCAATAGGTTTCCATTCCAGTAATATCCCTCCTTCTCCACCTTCGCCTTCATCTCTTCGTAATCGTCGGTTTCCGCCGGGATTCCCAAGCGTATGAGCTTGCTGATGACCTCCCTGTGACGGTCCTTCACGAGAATACCGATTTTGAGTGTTGGGGCGAGATCGGAAAGCTTCTTTCCGGCGAACTTCGCCATCTCGTTGAGGTTGTACTCGGTGTCCGAGACGGGGCTGGCATCCTTCGACATCTTGAAATTGACTCCGGCCCATTTGGGTGCAGCCGCTAAATAATAAATCAGCACCTCTCTTCCCTTCTGCCCTCTATGGAGACGATCCGTATCAGGCAGAGCGATCGCTCCGTCCTTCTCGACGATAAGTCCCGCAGAAACCGTCGGCTCGGAGCTTTTGATCACTCCGTCCCTTCCTTCCAGGAGATCGCCCAACCAATCGACTTCGAGGGCACTCCCGCGGCCGAGTAGCTCCCCTGGCTCAAGAATGCCTCCCCCCTTTACGCTCAAAATTCGAAGCCGTCCTTCCCCCCAATCCTCGAAGCGCTCGCGAAAGTTCTCCTGTACGTTATCCTCCGCCAGATCCCTAACCAACCCGTTCCCACTTCGGGTATGCCACTGTTGAATGGAGAGGGCGTTGGCAAGGTAGGGGTAGAAAAATGTCGGGTTCTTCTCGATCTCGCCCAACGGTTCTTTGGGTTCTGCCAGAACCTTCAACACTTCCACCTTCTCAATTCCCGCGATGAAATCGTCCTGTCCATCTGCAATCGGGGTAAAGAGGGCCGCGATTTTTTGGAGCTCCTCCTTAGAAAGCCAGCCGTGACTTCGCACTTCCGCCCTCGAGCCCGACCGGCCCGAGGACTGAGAACTACCCGGCCCGGTCGGGGCCGGGTGCATCTCCGAGCGCCCGGAGATCGCCTTCTGCCGCAGACGTTCCCTATCAGCTGTTTGCTCCACGGAATAGTTGGACATGATCTCGAGATGTCTCAGGATCATATAGATTTGACGGACCGTCCTCGTAAACTCCTCGTGTTTCTCCCGCACGGCGCCGAGCTTCCTTAACTCATCGGTTCCAAGGAAAGCGATCTTGGTGGTGGCAAGCTGCGTTAAGATCCACACCGTGTCGTGAATCCTGTGAATCTGCTTCGTCTTAGGTACCTTGGAAGAGGGGTCCATCCGGATCACCTTGTTGGCTTCGTCCCGAATCACATCTTCGGTGAAATTCAAAGATTCAAGGGTGGCGATATAATTCTTCACGACAGACAGGTCAAACGCGTCCTTGATTTGTTTGATTCGGTATCTTGCGACGCGCCTCCCAACTTCAGAATCTGACAGCACCCTTTTCTGTTCACTCACAATCTTGGGATTTCCCAGCAAGAACCGATCGATCAGGAAATCGAGCGCTTCTTCGGGCGACTCTGGTTCCCTTTTCTGAAGGGCCCGCTTGCGTAGAGACCGGAACACAACGAAACCGATTCCCGTCACGACCCCCAGAGCAATCGCTCCCACAACGAGTTCCGCGACTCGGAGCTCCGATCGAACCGGCGGATGACTCGGCGCCCTAGAAGATGCGGGGCGTTTTAACGCAACAAGGGGTCCGCTCGTGAGGATAAATCCCTTCCCTTGAAGCGTGACGGGCTTCACCTCGCGGACTGAAAGGTGGGCAGAGCGGGGCGCAAGGGCAATGAAAATCGGAGCCTCGTCCGTTACCTCTTTTATCTTCGGGGGCCTGAGCTCATCGTAAACCAAAGGATCGGTCAGGAGGGCGGTGTCGCCAACCGCTTTCGCAGTTAAGGGCGCTGATGACTTTTTAGGAGACAATTGTAGGACGGATTGCTCAGCATAAGATTTGGCCGCGCTCTGAAATCTATTTCCCAAAACCGGGTGCTCGTTGATCACCCTAGCGACCTGTCGGGAGATTTCCGCGTGAGAAAGGAGGTGCTCCTTCCAAAGAAGTGGGGCTGCGACCTCTAAAAGGCTTTTAAGAAAAAGGGCTTCCTGTTTGGTGAAGCTAGATTCTTTGAAGTAACTGGAAAGGTCGGCATTCTCGTTGCGAAGGACCTTCTCATAGAAATCGTCCCCCAATGTACCGGTCATTCGCGGTCGAATCACGGCGTAACCGAGGCCCGCCGATTTCAGCTGCTTCATGAGACCTTCCGTGTGGAACCCTCCGGTTACAAGGGCGACCTTCTTGGCCCCCTGTTTCCTCGCAAGCTCCAGCGTATTTTCAAGGAGAGATTGATCGCGCCTCCGGGCTCCGTCGTAAAACGCGAACGCGGAATCAAAGTACCTTTCGAGCAAAACGTCATTGCTTCGCCCCTTCGGGGCTCGCAATGACGGCACAACCGATGAGATCGACTTGAGCCGCTTGGACAGTTCTCCGGGCCGTAAAGCTTCCTTCTTCTCTACGGCCTGATTGAATTCGTCCCGGGTGAGTTCGAGATGAAGGAGCTTTTCAAGCCAGCCGAAATCTTCTACGATCCCAATCAGCCGCTTCTCCTCCTCCCGGGTCGCCAATTGATCGACGAGCCATTTCTCAAGGCGTTCCATTTCTTGGAAGAACCCGACCGGCTCAACCTCTGACTGGAGAATCAACCCACCAATTGATTTCAAATACTCCGGATAGTCGTTAAGAGAGATTCCCTTCCGGGGGGCCAAACGCCAGAGCGCTTCGGCAGCGCTCCGAGGATCTTCGCTTTTTGCCGGATCTTCTGCTCCTGCTCCGAGGCGCTTGAGAAGCTCCGTCTCCTCGGCTCGAGCCTTTTCCCGGTCAAATTCCTTCTCAAGCTTCTCTAAGGCAACGATTCTTACCAGATTCGGGAAGCGGATCTGCTCGATGCGGTTTCTGAGGTCGATTCCGAGTTTTTCCTTTACTTCCGAAACTAGAAAGTTGACATAAGCAGTGATCTCAGGTGAAGAAATCCCGTTCCCGTAATCCCCCTCCTTGCGCCTTTCGCGCTCTCTCGTGAAACGGCGGAGCTCGGGAGAGAGAATCCGCGACTCAGCCATTTCAAGCGCTTTACGAAGGGAGATAAGCAGGGTGGAAATTTCGTCCCGTTTGAAAAGGAGCGTACGGAAGGCTTTTAAGTTATTCCGGTAGAGCTCGGGCGTCTCGGCGCCGGCAAAGAAGGTCGTTTGTCCTTTTCCTGATTGCGACTCTTCCCACGCTGCGAGCTCGGCACCGGTGAGCTCCCCTTTTGAGGCCAGCGATTCCACAACCGCCCGATTAATCCGAGGGAAGGCGGGTATCAGATTCAAATATTCCGGGTGAAGGGGGCCTGAGGAACCCTCAATGCTGACGAGGTCGGGTTTGAGCGTCTGGATGATCTCCCGAATCCGCGCTTGGGCCTCGGGATCGGCGTGGGCATCCTGAATGTGGAAGATAAAGGGGGCGCTTCCTTCCGCGCGGTTCGGAAGGTAGTAATCGTCAATCGCTCCGAGTTCGCCTGGCAGCTTGAAGGCAAGAGGGAGCCCTGTCTCCACTCCCTGGGCATAGAGGGGCGTAATCCCCACGGCGCTCGTCCCGATGAGGACGACCGTTAATAGACTGGCGACACCTTTTTTAAACATAACCCCTAACTGCCTAAAAATGACTCCCGAATGGGAAAATGGAGACGATCTGGACTCGATCGTTTAGGCCGACTTCGCGGTTTCTCGCAGGCCCGTGATCTCCGCCACGAGCTTTGAGATGAGAGCATAGACGCTGAGCGCCTGACTGCCCGGGATTTGGAGTTTACGCTCCGTAGCGACTACGATATGGCCTTCTGCCACAGGCACGGCCCCAATCAAGGCCGCCCGCACGAGCTCAGGCGCCTGGCTTCTCGTGGCCTGATCTGCCACGACCTGGATAATCTCGCGAGCCACAATTTCGCGCTTCAAGGCCTCGTGTTGGACAAACCGTTCAAGACTCCAATTCACCTTCTTATCGAGATCCTCGAGCACAAGTCGGTCTCCGAGAATCTCTCTAGCAAAATCCGTGCGAATCTGCTCCGTGAGCTTAGACCTGCCTGCCGCTTTCGGGTCGACGAAGAGCACAACCTGGGTATCTCCCGTAAGGTTTGCCAAGGCATCCTGGATAAAGGCCCCGTCATATTTGTCAGCGGATACCTCAATAATGTAGGCACCGCCTGTTTGTCCTGCCCCTAGCTGGACGAGCGAACGAGCGATTTCAGCGGTCGACTCCATAAGCCTTCTCTCAAGGTTGATGCCCCGGACTTCGGAGCGGCTCAAAAGTTTCGAAAGGTTTTGTTGGAGCTGCATCTCTTCCTTCGCGTCGAGCGCGTCCGCAAGGGCTTCGGCTGTTTCTTGAACCTCCCCAACCCTGTCTGGACTCTCGATCCGGGCCGGCTCAACGATTCCCCGCACCTCAGATCGCGGCCGGTCGCCCTGGTTTTCATTGATCATCGAACGGATTTCCTGAACAATCTGGGCAGCATCCGCGTCGCGGGAATTCACCGCTTGAGGAAGATACTCCCAAAAGATCCTCCAGACCAGATCACGGTCCATCGCCTCCCTCAACTCGACCAAACTGTATGCTGCGCTCCTCTCTTCCTTCTCGCTGATAGGAAGGGCGGCCGCTTCACGGTCTCGCGGAAAGATTTTGAGGTCCACGATGTCTTTTCCATCGGCTCTTCCCTTTAAATCGGTTCGGGTTGGAAGCGACACGCGGACGATCTCACGGGTCCCTGCTTTGCTTTGAATCAGATAGGTGGTGGTGGTTGTTTTGGGCTCTACTGCAAGTTCTTCATCGAGGGCCACTGCAGTGCTCACCAGGGCTCCCCGGGGAACGATTAATGTTCCGACCCCGTTGACGACCGTCCCCTGAATCTTACTTCCGCGCCCAAGGATGCTGTTCCCAAAAATCATGGCCTCTTCACTAATGTCTTCGCTCTTGACCGACGGATCGATCACCACGGTACGATCCATAATCCTTCCCGGAAATCGCCTCACGATATCCTCCCGATATCCTCTGTCGGGGCCTACGGTGTCCACTCCCAGAAGATCCCGGATATTGGCATCGCTCCGGAGACTCAGGATCAAGTCGTAGTATTGATCCGGCCGATTTGTATTGAAGTAAGCGGCATTCGGTCCACGGTTAACGAATTGAATCCCGAACCGCCTCTTTGCTTCTTGCGCAATATCGTAGACGTGCGCCAGCCAAATCTGAAGGCGTTCAAATTCCTCGGCCTTTAGATTCCCACGGTGGGGCTCAAGATAACGCTTCGAATATTCTTTCCAGGTAGAGAAAGCCGGTTCAAAAAGATGCTCGAACCAGTTATACCGGAGGATCATTCTGCCGGCGTTCAGGTCGGTCTGAGGCATTCTCTTGATTTTATCTCTCAGCCAAAAGAAGGCTTCCCAGCTCAGGAAATAATCCGCTTGGCTCACACCGACAAAAGAAGTCGAGGGAATTCGACCGCTTTCCTGCTGAGTCAGAATCTCCTGACGGCTCAATTTTTCAGCAGCATATTGAATCTCCTGGGCGCCTTTCTTCCATGGATCCTGGGTTACCATGAGGCCGAGCTGTTCCACAGCCGGATCACCCGAAGGCATAATATGCCCGATAACCTGAATCCCTGCACTCCCCAGTAACACCGGATATTCAGACACCTTCACTCCGTCCTGTGACATAATCCAAATGCCCTTGTGGGTTTTGTCGAGCTGTTGAAATCGCTGCCACAAGACCTGCTCGAGGAAAGTCCTTCCCCCCGGCAAAGGCACCAGTCCTTTGTTTCGGAAGGCTGAGGGGGTCGAAATCGTTTCCAGCCGCGACCCCAGACCGCTCATCAGAATCACAGACGCCTGATTCACCTGCTGGTCCTGGAGTTTCTCCGGACTATAGTCGGCACCGAACTTCTCTTCGAAGGCCCGGTCCGCTGCGAGAACCCCATTGGCAATACTTCCTCGACCCGGCGAAACCCCCGCCCAGGTCTTCAACGCAGGGTGATACAGTTCTCTCTTCGCACTTTCGAACACTTTCTCCGTTTCGTGAAGGCTGTCCGGATGAGTTCCGACAATGATAAAACCAAAGTCCTTCTTCGGATCTTCTAACGCGGCCGTCAGCTTGCTCGACTGCTTGCGAATCTCCCTTTTAATCACGGCTTTTACGTTCTCCGCTCTGACTTCCGATCTCTTCTGCACCATTTCGATAGCCTCTGACCTCGGCCAACTTCCCTTCTGAAGCGCCAGCTCGAGATTCTTCGCAGTGATCCTCTCATAATCCTTGGGCTCCTTGAAGACGAAGATCCCAGCACGCTGGGTCGCCCCCATCATGATCCCCGGGAATTCATCGACCATCACTCGTTTCACAGGAAAGAGGTAGACCCCCTTTGAAGTGGCCACGAGTTCCACCGGAACCTGACGCTGGTAAGACTCGGTCACATAGCCATAGACTCGCCTCGAAAGAACCTCCGGATCTTTCCCTCGGAACGCCAACGCCGTCCCGGGGTAGTCCTCGATCAAGGAAACGGTGACCCCCTCTTTTTCCGACAGGACCTGTAATTTCTTGTAATTTTCGATTGGAAGCTGAGCGGACTCAGGGAAATGGACCGTCTGCAGGTGGATGTGGTTGACGCTCGCCCCCACATCGTTAAATACAGCCACCGTATCTTTGAACCGCTTCGGCAGTTCAACCAGGGTGCGTACGTCTTTGAAGATTAGTTTCTGTTCGCGTTCCTCGGATTTGCCGGTTTGTTTGTTGTACGGAATCCACAATTGATGTCCGTTTTCATCAACGGCGATATATTGATAGAATCCGGCCCATCCTCCCGCCGTTCCGAGGTCGAGATGATAAATCATCTTCGCCTCGACATCCTTTGGGTCGTCTAAGAACACCTTGTTACAGAAAGCACAATCCTCTCGATCGTGAGCTTCCCAGTTCTGCCGATTGAGCACGGTTTTACCCCCCATAAAGGGATTCAGTGTCACAATGAACGGCTCAACCCTCTTTTTATCTGCGCTGACGATTTTCGCCTTCCCCAAACGAACACCGGTCTTCTGATCAAACACGGCATTCTCTCGCACGGTGACAAAGGAGCGTTCTATGGAGATATTTTTAGCCGTAGAAATCACCACCTTTCCTTCCACGTCGGTGGTGACTCCGCCAATAAGCTTGTCTCGATCATCATAAATCTCGATAAAGCTGCGGAAGACAGGCTTTCCGCTCGACTGGGAGAGCGTCACGTTACGAACCCGACCCTCCTTGATCTTTTGAATCCACAAAGGCATCAAGTCAATCCGTGAAGGCTCGCTCGTCCGGACCTCGGATCGCTTCTTCTCAATCGCCTTCATCGTGGCTTCGTCAACGAAATGATAAGTAAAGTGGACCATCTCTTCGCGGGTCTCGTCGCCGGGATAAGTCGTCGTCTCCTGTGTGACGAAAGGCTCTCCCCCTTCGACGAACCCATAGGTCTTAAGGATCGGTTTCCGCTTTTCCAAGATAAAGTCACGAGACCGGCTGAGAAGACCCGACTGATACTCAAGCGCATTCTGATTCGTCTTCTTCACATAAAGGTGGAACGTCAAATAGCCTTGATCCAGCGCGTCGGCCATTCTTGCCTGGGTTACACGGGTTCCGATTCCCAAGCCTTGGAGTGAAGGATGCGTGGCATCGAAACGATCGAAATTCTCGAGGAGGAGTCCTTGGCCGACGATGACCGGGCGCTCGTCTACCAAGGTATAGGCAACAAACAGTTTTCCACCCCTTTGTTTCTTCTCCAAAATATCCTGAACGACTTTCTTTCCTTCGGCCTCGTTTCCGTGAATCAGACTATTCAGACCGATCAGTTGTTGAACCAGCGGGTCGTCTTCCTCCCCAGAGAAGCCGAGCTCGCTGATTTCGCTCACAACCACTGGAATTCCGCTCTTTAAGGCCTGTTTCACTTCATTGCCCAGGTAGTCCTCCACCGTTCGCGCTTCGGAGCGACCGAGCAAATCTCCACTCACTAACGGAGGCGTTTGGAATTTCACCACTTCCGCGTTAATCCCGTCATAGTCTTCAAATTCTTTGTTCGGAGCGAACCGGACCCATCGCATTTCTTCTAAGAAGGCCTCATAGTCGGGCGTCCCTCGAATCCTCTGAAGATACTCTTCAATGGCTCGATTGGTAAGTTCCTGATTCGCAGCAATACCGATTTTCGACTTGAGATACTGAATCAGAGTTTCGGTCGAAGCGACCTCGATAGCGCCGACCACCAGCGGAGGATCATTCGGATGATCCTTCTCGATTCCGGTGCTCTCCCACATATTTGTTTCGAACACCGTTCCCGCGACCCAATGGCCTGCAAAAGGATGGGCTTCGCCCGTTTGCTCCTGAGCCGTCGGAGACATTTGAATCTCCCTGGGCGTCGGATTCATCGGATAGCGGCGAAAACCTCTTCTAGAGACGTCTCGAAGTTTTTCATGCCGAATTTGAGAATTTGTTTCCTTTGCCATTTCATCGAGTTCTCGCCCCGAAGTCTTGTAAACTTTGAACAAGTAGTCGAGCGTAGCAAATGCGACCGCATCGTTGATAAAGTCGGCCTTGGTGATGTCGATGTGGGTGCCCCTCAAGCTGGGGTCTTCGGCAATCAGGACGGGGTTGCCCCTCGTATCCTCATCCGTAAGCACTGCCCCCCCTCTTCCACCCGGCCCTTTGGGACGGGCAGAACCTTCAAGCAGCATGTCCAGTTTCTTCTCGATAAAATACCCCCCTTCGACCAGCCAATCTTCATCCAAACGGGCGGCGGTATTGTCCACATTACGGAGGAAGATATACTTTATTCCTCTCTGCCGGAGCTTCAGAATCAGCTCCTGATTTGTGGCATCGTTAAAGAGGTTGTGGAAAATGCCGCCGTGACCCCTTGGAGCATCGATGGGCAAGAGCTCGCCGGCGTGTCTCTTTGCATATTCCATGAACCTGTAAAGCTCGGTAATCTGGCTCTCCCGGTTAAAGCGATCACTCTTTGCTTTTCGCTGAAACTCTGCCAGCCTTTCAAGCTCTGGGATGACCGCCGTTGCATCACGAGAGCTTGAAGCGATTTCGGCGGCTCGCGCTGGAACCTGCTTTTCAATATCGCTAAGAAGGTGGAGAATCTCCGGCCCCTTTAAGCTTTCGAGCCGGTGGTAATTCTCAAGCATAAGCTCTCCCTTGGCCTGCAACCAAATTTTTGTGTCCGCATCCAGATCCTGGTAGAGGACGCGGGCCGCCACTTCGTCCATCGCCGTGTGATAATGGAGGAAGGCGTCCCTGCGACCGACAATCTTTTGACCCAGCTGAAGAAGTTCATCCTGCGTGAGTTGATCCACCGTCTTTCCGGATTCAATAGAGAAGGGGGGAGTCACTTTCTTGATATATTCTTTCACCAGGCCGGCCAAGATGGTATTGATGTCTTTCACCGTAGCGACCACTCGTTTGCCAGGGCCTCCGGAATAAGTCAAGATATCAAGTTGATCGAAATATCCCATAAGCTTAAGGAAGCGCCGATGCGTATCTTGCGTCGCTGCCCCCAAGGCAATGATCGAAGGGAGTTTATCCTTGCTAATCCCTAACTGCTGGATGAACCGGTACTGATTAAATAGATGCAATCCGAGGAACGTCCGCCAGCCTGTATCGGTCTTAACAACAGGGATCAATCCTTTTCCCTGGCCCACGAGAAGCTGCGGGCTGTCAAAACCTCCCCCATGATCTTCAAAATGCGACTCCGCAGCGCGAAGGGCGGCCAGCATTTCGTCTCTTTCCTCAAAAGTCTGTCCCTCCAAAAGCGTGTCCTCTTGACCCTGGTGAGCTTGGTGCACTAACCGAAACATGCTCTCCAGGTCATATCGCAAGGACGGAGGGTATAAATTCAAGGCTTGTTTTTGCATGCGGGTAGAAGCCCCACCCGTGAGAATTTCTATGGCAACCTCTCCCCGCTTGATCGCTTCCACCATAAGTGATTTATATTTGGTTCGCTCCTCGGGGCTGAAATCCCTTAAACGGGGAATCTCGCCCTCTCGCGTGGCCCGCTTTCGACCCTGGATCTTCCGTTGAGTCAAGACGCCAGCGGCATAAAGCCGTCCGAGAGCTGCGTCGTCGAAAGGATCAACGTCCGGTGGCAGGGTGCGCAGCTCGGAACGCGGGGGCATATTTCTCTGCACAATTTCTTTCATCATCGGAACGCTTTCGGCCAGCTTCAGCTTGCCCGTGTCGATCACGGTTGCGTTCTGCAGGAACGCGATTTTTGCCACCTGGTCGGCCCGGCCCGATTCGATGTCCCTTTTACGGATCTCTTCCGCAAGGACTCTTGCCAACTCTTTTCTTTTTGCCTCTGCATCCAACGCAGCCGAAGGGGTTCCCTTCGAGACAAGCCTTCTAAAGGCCTCATCCAAACCGAGCTCTTTTTCAACGTCCACAGCTCTTCGGGACGCACGAACGTCTACATCCGAAGTGATATAAAACTGGATTTTCGCCCCTCCGAACCTTCGGGCAGCACTGGCATTGGCATCGAGGACCACGGGAGTTCCCTGTCGGAGGCGCGCGTCCACCTCGCTTAACCAGTAAGCGGCAACCTCGTTGTAAATGGGCCGAGCCAGCTGTGAGACCGAGGCTTCGATTTCGGGACGATCTTCCTCAAGGGCTCTCGTGAGGTCTTCCCCCTGATAATGAACGTGCATCCTCCCCGCTTCGTCATTGCTCAGCGTTAATCTGTCCATCTCCTGCAGTAACTTCGTTCGATCGCCCGCATTTGAAATGACATTCAGTCCCTGCTTCCTCGCAAGGAGCGCCAGAGCACGGTAGACGGTTCCCACCGAAATATTGAAGGCGCCGATCTCTTTCGCCAAGCGAGAGGCGACGGTCGATTTGCCGGTCCCGGTCTCCCCGGCAAGAATTGTGACCGGCGCGTGGGGGCGGACTACGGCCTGAGTGACGACCGGGTTTTTCGCCGCAACAATCATCTGGACGTCTGACTTCTTAAAACCGGCCAGATCAAAGAGGACCTGATCGCGGGACCTCTTCGATTTCGACTCGATTCGATCGATGCTCTCTGAGAACAAGGCATTCAGGTCGCTTTTCTCACGATTTTTCCCGGCTTGCGCACGAAAGTTGTAAAAGCTTGTCAGTCGCGCCACATTGACTCCTTCTTGCGACAACCGGTCGACAAAGAGTCCCGCGGCTTCAAGCTTTTTGGAGAACCCCTCAAAAGTGCGCTCTTGGCCCCTCCGAGGCGCATCTCCAATGAGCACCACGCCGTTCTTCGGCGAAAGGATATAGTTGATCGATTCGGCCGTTTGGCTTCCCACCCGATCTCCAAAATACCGCAGGGCGCCAAACGAAATCACAAGGTCGACCGAATCCTTTTCCTCCCGGTAGATATCCGCCGCATTATAGGGCCTGACCGTAATCGACCCGCGTTTCCCCTCCTCAATCGAGCTCAGGTAGTTCGCTTCGAGCAGTCCCGGATCCACGTCGGACTCGACGATCTTAATCTTATCCCGGAATTCTTCGGCCAATTCTCGGGCCAGCACGCCCGAGCCTGTCCCAATGATTACCACGCGGTAAAACTCACCGCGCTTTTTGGGATGCTCCCGCAGGTAGTTCCGAACCAGTTCCTTCAGGAGAACGTGGGATTCGTCGAGCGAAACCGCTAGCTCGCGTAGCCTGTCCATCAGCCCGATATCTGTGAAAATCGGCCGCCCGTTTTCCAGTTTAAAGATGTCTTCAAACTCCGGACCCTCCTCCGTCTGAATCCGTTCATGGAAATATTCCTTGAGGATCTCTGCCACGGCTTCAGGAGATTCGACGAGAAGACTCTGAAGGGCTTCAACATGCTTCTTCTGACGGGGGGCCTCTTGCCGGGCGCGTGCCTCTTCGAGAAGATCGTGGGTCACCCGGTCGATCACTTGCGAAATATCCTTTGTTAAAAGGTTCTTCGCCGAAAGTCGGGCCTTGAGGTCCTCCACCAACTGCGCGAAACGGGCCTTTCGTTCGGCCTCGGTTTCCGGCTGTCTGGCCTCTTCCTTTGTCTCCCCTTCGTCAAAGACCCGAATACTGATCCAGTCCCTCACGAGCCTCTTGTAATCGTCGTAGAAGAATCGGAAGGCCGCCCTATAACTGCTGTAAACTTCTTCGGGAACTTCTCGATAGGTTTTCTCCAGGGCTTCCGCAAAATAGGCCTCGTTTTCTTCAACCTGAGAATCTCCCCACTTTTCCATCTGATCCACAAGCTCGTCGACCGTCAGTGAAGTGCCCTGAAGGAGATGAGGAATCAAAGCCGTTCCCTCCAAGGAATAGGGTTTCCCTTCAATGACTAATTCGCCGGCTTTCACCACGACGGACGGGCTGTTTGTTCCAATAAGAACGAAGGCCCTCATGAGTTGTTGACGCTCTCTCGGGTCCCTCATTCGGAGACTCATCATTGAAGCCAGTACGGTAAAGAGTAATCCAAAATACTCCGCAGGACCGGGGGCAGGATTCACAAGATTCGAAATGATCTTTCTGTAGACATTTCTCGCCTCCCCCACCTGAGGGGCCGCGAGGTAATTCAGAAATGCGGCCACATCCCCAAGAGGTGCTTTTCGTTCAATGAGACGGTCGAAGGCTGCTTTCGAGAGGTAGAGGGAGCGTTTGCCTCCGGAAACTTCCTGACGGGAGACTCCCAGGGCAAATTGGTCCGGAGACTTGTACCAGAGGAAGGCGGGGGGGCCCCGGGTTTCCGCCGGATCCTTTTCTACGAGATAGATCTCGGCCTCTTCGACCGCCTGGAAAGCCGAGGGATTTTCCTGAGCCCTGACGTAGAACTCCTTCACTCGAGCCAAATAGTTCTTATAAAGACCGAACTCTTTCACGCGGACCAGCTTGTCACGGCTTCCGGCATCCCGCACTCCTTGAAGGATTTCTTTAAGATCCGTCTCTTGATTAATATTTTTCCCGAGAATCTGCCTCAATTCGCTTCGGGGCCGACTCTTCTGACCGGGGGCCTTCTCTAAGGCATCCGGAACCTTCTTCTTCAGTTCCTCAACCTTTTCAGGGTCGGTGACTCCCCTCTCGGCTGGAGGCCGAAGTTGGTGCTGGAGCTCCAATTGTTTCTTTGTCTCCGCCTCCGTGGATTCCTTCTTTCCCCCGAACCACGTCTCAGCGCTGGTCAGCTCAAAGAGAAATCCCGCCTTGAGTCCTGATTCCCTGATCGCGCCCCCAATCGATCCTTCACTCAATTCTTGCCAAGCGGCCCGTCCCCGCGTCCCTGCTTCTTTGACGAAACGCCCAACACTTGGAAGATTGATGATGAGCGAAAATACGCCTGCCCACAGGGCATATCGCCCAATATTGCGCAGCGTGTGTGAAAACCAGCCCGATTCCTTGGAAGCCCCCCAGGATCCAACCCCCTCAATCAGACGAATGATCGGCGGTAGGAAGGCGAAGGCAAAACCTAGAACCAGCGTCAGATTCACGAAGGGGAGGATCGGGAGAGGAACGTAGCCGAAAATTCTTAAGACGCTCGCTCCTGCCAACAGGCCGACTCCCAGGAAAACTCGGGAATGGGCTCCCAGCCAATTCATAAGCGGATGTTTCCTCCGGAAAAGATCCGCCTTCTTCTTCGGGTAGACCTCATCCGTATTAAGCTGTTTCTCCGGCGTCACAACACCCTCGTCATTTCTGAAGGACTGAAAGAAGCGCTTGACCCTCTCGCCAAACGTTCCTCCCCGGTCTTCGATCTCCTTGGGCATTTCTCCAACCGGCGTCAGACCCCGGTTAAATTTGCCCAAGATCCAGCCCACCCAGGTTTTTTCGAGAGGGCGAGCCTCGAGGTAATCGATCGTCGAACCGAGGCTGAGCGAAAAGAGAATCGTCGCTGCCGCCAGGATAAACGCCGCGTAAGCTGCGCCGAAGAAAGGATAAGTGAGCCAGAAGTAGACCATCAGCGCGAAGAAGCCGATCGGGGCCCACTTCTGCTGTTTATAAAGGGTCCAGAGAGAGACTTTTTCGAACCGTTCATTCACCGTATCCTGCGGTTTCCAGGTTGCCACTCCGGAGACTTCACCGATGAAACCCAAGATCTGCTTAATGTTTCCGATGATCACGTGCTTCAAAAGTTTCCCGGTGGTTGCCACGGTCTCCCACACGATTACGAAAGGAAACGCGGCGACCATTCCGATCGCGACGCCGACTTTTCTTACGTACCAACCGGCCGGAATCTCAGGCTGGAGAGCCCAAGTATCAATTTTCTCTCTCACCTGAGGCGAAGAGACAAACAGCTTGGCCGCTCCCGCCGCCGCTCCACGGAATAGATTCAAGATGAATCGGATGGGTGCCGCGACAAGCCGCAGCATATTCACGGGAATCGATACGAGGTATTTCGTCGGCCGTGAAAGCTTTCCGGCAGAGAGGAGTGAAACCAGGGTCGCCCAGATGAAGATAAACGAAAGCATCGGGAGCGCCTGCTCGACTGACAGGGGGTCCGAACTAAACAGGAAGCGAAGCCCCAGCCAGAGGAAGAACATCAATTCAGCGATGGGTCCAAGGATTGCCAGGTGGATCAAGAAGCTCGCCCCGGCAGAATATTGCTCGTGATCGTGGAAGACCGGGAGTTCAGCGGGGCGTGCCGTCTGTTTTAGGGTAAAGGCGACTTTTTCGAACCTTGCTTTTGCCTCGAGAAGGAAATTTGAAACCCGCCGGTCGGCCCCTTTGGCATCTGCCTGCTGGACAAGCCGGTCAATGCTCCCCGCAATCCCTTCGTTCAGCTGATCGGCATTTTTCTTTCCGGCGTCATTGATCAGGGTTTGGAGGTTTGCCTCGATCTGACCGTTCAATCTCGCATCAATGTCGCCCAGGACAGGGGGTAGATCCCGGAGCTCCTTGAGCAGGCGATTTCTGAATTCGGTGATCTTCAGCCGGTGGCCTCCTTTGAGCAAGGCGTCGACACCAGGAGAGCGGGCCCTCAATTCAGAACGAACCGGGCCCTGGGGCGGCATCAGATCCCGGGCCTTCTTTAAAATATCTTCGATCCGATCGAGTTCCTTCGGAAGCTCCTTCGCCTCAATCTCTTTATAGAGGAAATAACCTTTCCTCACGCCGTCCGTGACCTGGCCCACAACGAGGGGGTGGTGAACCCCGTAGTTTCGGTCATCTCCAACATACCACCGCACATCCTGGACAAATTTGGAGGCCGCGTTCCCGACCGCTCCTTCGGTCATCATCACACTTTCATCGTAAAAGGGATGAATGTAAGGCGCCTCGAGATGATCATGGCTCAAGTTCCCGAGATAGAGTTTCTCCTTGTAGATGACAAAATACGTGTAAACCGTCGCATCGATCGCCGAAGCCTTCCCGAAAAAGCTGAAGCGCCCCAGAATGTCATTCTGTGCCTGTTGAGGGGGGCTCAGGAGCTCACGGGAAAGCAGTTCATCAAAGTTGTAAAGCGTTTCGTGCGCGTTCGCGATTCCGAGCTTTCCTTGAATGAGACCGATAAAGGGATTCGCAATCATCTTGGCATCCGCCAAACGGTAGTTTCCGCCGGGCCAATGCTCCAGCGCTGTCGCCCGGCGTCCTTTGAGCGCATTGATTTCTTCAACAAGCCTGCGGAGCTCTTCATTTTGAATATTGGGTGTGTGCTGATCGGGATCTTCTCCCACCTGCTTCGCGAGAGCTCTCGCCTCAGCGGCCAGCCCTTGGACTCGATTCACTTTCTTGAGAAGTTCCAGGAGTCCCCGCTTGTACGGATCCGTAGAATATTTTCGGGCGAGAAAGATGAGGTGGTTCTGCAGCACGCGGATCGGCAAGGGAGGCGATCCATTGTCGACGTCTCGAACGCTGAAGTGCACAAAAGGCTTGTCGGACCGGCCAATGGCAAGCACGCGTTCGATATAAGCCTTGTTGGGAGCCTCCCACTTGCCAGCTTCTCCCGTAAAGAAAATGTTGTGGGGAACACCCGGTTTCGTTTCTCGAATGCTCGCTTTGTTGGGATGCATGCCGTAAATCTCGTCGGCCACTTTCTTGCGTGCCTCCGCCACCTCCGCGTCTGTCGGTGCCTGGCCTTTTTCTGTCTGAAATTGTTCGCGGAATTCTGTCTCGTTGAAATTGAGCCGGGCGTACTCTTCCCCATATTCAGCGCCAACGTACGCCAAATGCTGGGTCTCTCCCATCAATGCCCCAAACAGCACTTTATGGTAGCCTCCGGTCTTCGTCCGATTGGGATCGCTCACCGTGATGTATCCAAAATTCTCTGCATAAGCGGCATATTCAGGGAAGTCCCGGCGGAACTGATCCCGGTAGTGATTGATGGCGCCCTCTGTAAAGTCCATCATATCCTTGGGTCTCTTGGCTCCGAGAATCGCCACAAACTGGTAAGGATCAAAATTGTCGACAAAGATAGCGTAAGCGCTTCGCACCGCGCTCTCGATCCGCGCCTGCTGGATCAGCTTTTCATTCGCATCTTTCGAGAAGGACTCGGGCAACGTCACGACCGCAAGGTCGATTTTCTTGAAATCCTCAGTCAACCCCGTTTCTAGAATTTCCGGATCAGCGATCAGATACCTCGGTTTAAAAATGACGGAGTAAATGGCGGTCACCACCAAGATCGCAATTCCAAAGATGAGGAACGGATACAAGAAGAGGTCGGGCAGGGTGAAGAAGCCGCTCCCGATCCCCCAACTGGCGATCGACCCGTAAAAGGCCAATGCCGTGAATACGATGGAGAAGACCGTAAAGAAAAAGGCCCACCCACGCAGAGGGGTACGCAGATTCTCTTTGATGAAGTGACCAAAGGGGTCCCTGGCTTGAGGGGAATCGGCTCCGTAGCGGCGGGCGACTTTCTTTCGGAAGAGCTCGATGGGACGGTTAAAGGCGGCTTCGCTCAGAATCTCTTTCCCTTCCCGGTCCTTAATCTCTTCCCGCACCGGAGGCGCCTGATGGGGTTTCGCAATTCCCCTCCAGAGGAGTGTGAGGCCGGCCCCCATCGCAATGCCGCTAAACACCTTTTGCCAGATAAACGGTTTCAAGAAGGCAAAGACCGCACCCCAATCCCGCAAGATTCCAACGTCCATAATGGCCTGATGAACCGAAGCGATGGAATAGATGAGCCCGGCGGCTCCCGCAGCCAAAAGACCGATTCCCAGCCCGAAGGCGATCCACTCCCCAGCCGTTCTTTTACGGGCGAAAGTTCCGCGCGCCCGCTCGATAATATGCTTACTCCCCAAGAGAGACCTTACTTCCGATCGAGCCGGCGGTCCCGATTCCCGCTCTCCAAGCTCCCGGATCACCCTCATGACGACCGCCTTGACCTTCCGCGTCTCGTTGGGATTTCCGACAATATCGGTCAAAGACACCCCAAAATCCTGATAGAGTTGTTTCGCCTTTTCACGGACCGCGGCATCCTCTCCGGCATCGCTTTCTGTCTCGCGAAGAACGTCAAAAAGATTGATTACCTGCGTGGTCGTATCGCGCGGCACCCCAAGTTCCTCAAGTGTCTCCAAGGCCGCGAGTCTCTCTTCAGTCGAGCGTGCGCCCGTCTTAAGGAATTCCCTCACGTGTTGCACCACGGCGGGGGTAGCGGCCTTCCGGTTTTCTCGAATGACCCGAAGGGCCTCGAGCTTCAATTCGGCGCTCCCGGTGAAAAGCCAGCTGATGTGGTAGGTAATCACGATCAGGGGGGTCGTGCCGCTCTGCCGGAGAGCTTCCCTTGCGCGATCGCGGACCTTTGCACTGGGATCCACCTTTTTGATCTCATCCCGCCACCCGAGCAGCTGACGGAGAACATCCGAAGCCGCGCTCCCCTGGGCTCTTCCCAGACCTTCGACCACTTCCAACCGGATCGCTTCGTTCCGCACGAGCGTCGCCTGATTGGTCGTTACTCCCCGTCCCGGCCTCGCGCTCTTGTAAATCGCCACGAAAATCCCCGTCAATTTCAACCGGTCTCCCTTGAGAAGCTCCTCCAGTGTCTGCCAGGCGGCATTTCGAACCGTCTGGCTTCGACGAAGCGGATCGTTGGAGTCGATCATCTTGTTCTTTAAAAGTTGAATGACTGCTTGAACCGTCTGCCGGTCCGTCAAACGTGCCATAAACTTCAAGGCATCCACCTGCATTCCCTCGTCGGCGCTCGTAAGCGCACTGCTATAGAGAAGGAAGAGCTGCTTTTGACTGATTCCGATCTTCTTGAGCGCTTCGTTCGCCGCTTCACGAACATCGTGGTCCTGGTTCTTCAGAGCTCTTCCCAGCGCCTGAACTGCACGCGAATCTTTGAGATCCCCGAGGGCCTTCACGACCGCAACCTGGACCATTGGGTCGGCATTCTCTCGAAGCGCGGTCAGGAGGGGGTCGACCGCGAGGGTATCCCCCAATTGGCCGAGGGATTCTGCAGCGGCGGCTTTGACAGAGTTCTTCTCATCCGTGTCACGAAGTGTGTTGATCAGCATCCCCACCACTGCGTTCTTCTCATTCAATTTCTCCAGGGTCTCCCTGAGGCTTCCAAGAACCTCGGCAGCCGTCTGGCGAATATCCGGGTGAGAATCCTTCTCCAACTTCTCTTTGAGCGTATTGACAATCTCCTTCTGGCCCGCGACCTGCAGACGAGGCGCTGCCTCGCCCAGTGCCGCAACGGCTTCCTGCCGAATCTCACGGTTCTTATCCTTTGAAAGCTTGAGAAGCACCCTGGCGGCTTTCGCCTTGGAGAACCCAAGCTCCATTAGCAGATTCGCGGCTGCGAATGCGACTTCAGCGTTATCAAAGCGCACGTCACCCTGCTCATTGAACACTTTGGCCTTCAGTGCATCGACAGCCTTCTTCCTCGTGCCGTCCGGAGCTTTTCTGACGTTTACGCTTCCAAGCGCACCGATGACGGTCACCAGGACTTCCGGTGCCGTTGCCCCGTTCCCCAGGACTTCGATCAGAGCCGCAAACGTTCGCGGGCTGTGATCCTCAATCCGCGCGAGAGCCACGGCTCCCTCGCGCTGACGCCGCGGGTCATTGCTCCTAAGCGCGTTCAGATAAATTTCGCGCAGGTCATTGTGTGAAACCCCGATCTTCTCAAGGGCTTCGGCGGCGGCCTCGCGGACATCAGAGCTGGAGTCGGCCGCTTCTCCGGCAGGCCACCCCAAAATCTTGCTCAGGGCATCCTCCACCCTTTTGATTTTTGCTCTGTGTCCAAGTTTCCCAAGCCCCTCCGCCCCTTCCTGCCGCATCGGCGCTGCCGTGCTTTCCAGGGCCTTCAGGTGAGCCTCAACGAGTTTTTTCGTAACATCCACGCCGACCAAATTCTTAATCGCCTTCGGCTCTCCCAGATCGGTGAGAGCCTCAGCACTTTCACGCAGCATCACAGGATCATTCTTTTCGAGTGCCTTCTCGAGCGTCCTCAGATAGGCCTCGGCCAGCGTTTTTGTCTCATCCATTCCCAGTTTAGCGATCAACCTTTCAAGCGCCCTTCTCCCCGCAGCCCGGACCTCGACCGCCGAATCGGATAGCGTCTGCTTCACCGGCTCAACCGCGTTCTGATCGCCCAGCTTCCCAAGGGCCTCGACCGCCCGCCTCCGGATTCTCACGTCAATACTCGGCAGAGCCTCCAGATAGAGTTTGGCGAGTTCTGCCTCACTCACCCCGAGTCTCTGAAGAGCCTCCCGGGCCGTCCGATGAACCTTCGCCGTAGGGTCCATTTTTAAGGTTTCCCTCAGCGCCGCTACCGCCTCGGGGTCTCCGAGATTGGCCAAATCCACCACCGCCTTGAGTCGAACGTCAGCCTCTCGATCAGGTCGCAGATTCTCGATCAACGATTTAATGAACTTGACCCGCGATTCTTTATAGAAGCTGAGAATCGCCGCATTTTCATTCTCGCCGCGGCCCAGAACATCCTGTTGAGATCCTGTGAGACCAATTTTGAGCTTATTGTAGAGGTCCTGCCCAATCCCCTTCACTTGTTTGATCACCGTCTCATTCCAAGCCGTCTGCAGCGCACGCGCAGGATCTCTCCCAGCACGGGCAACCCGCTCCTCTTTATCCCCCACTTGATGAGTCCAGTGACTGACCATGTTGCCCCCGCGAGGAACTCCATTATCCATGACATCTTCAAAAAGCGCCTGATGGATATGTTTCACCGTCTCGACATTCCCATTCTTCTCGCTTTCCTCGAGCCACTTCTTTACAATTTCGTCCACAATTTCTGCCTCGGTCTTAGGAGGAGCGGGCGGGGCTGGAGGTTCAGTAGCTGGGACTGAAGGAGGCGTCGTAGGCTTGTCTTCTTTTGCCTTTGCGACCGCATCCAAGGACACTGCCGTCGGAGCGCGGCCGATATCAAGATCCACGCTGGTATCCCCAGTTACATCCGCCGGCGCCGGCGAAGGTGCAGGAGATTCTTCTTTTTTGGGATCTGGGACCGGCGCTGGGGCTTCCTCAACCCGATCCGCCGCAGGCCTTTTGTCTCCCGGAGTTGCGGCAGGAGGCGGAGTTGTAGTTTCCTCCCCGGCCCCTCCAAAGAGTGCGTCTAGGGCTGCTGTCCCGGATGAATAGACTCTTTCCTCCCCTGATCCAGGGGCTCCGCTTTGTGCCAATATCCATCGCTTTGTCAGTTCGTTGTAAACCTTCCAACCCGCCTCGAAATAGGGAGGCAGTTCGGAGGAGGACTTGCCATTCGGGTTCGCGCTCATAAGCGCTTCGCCCTCACTCGTCAAAAGTTCGTTCCCAAAGACCGGAAGAACAAGGGTCCGGTGAATCAGGCGCCACGCCAACTTCTTGAGGAGGATCTCCTTTGCTCGGTCTACGTCCGTGTTGGCTTCCTCCAGTATGTTGTACAGCTCTACCCTAGCCTCGGCATCCGCCTTGGCCCTCTCATTGAGGTTCTGCCATTGCTCGCCGATGCTCCCGATCTCTTCGCCAACCCACTTATTCACCAGCTCGATCCGTCGCCCATAGGTTTGTGCAATTCTGTCCAATTTCTGCGCCAGCGCTTCGTCTCCTGCGGCCCGTAATTCCGAACGTTCCTCCTTCGGCGGTTCATAGAGTTCGTCCATCTTTTCAAGGAGAGTCCGCCTCGTTAACTCTCCCTCCTTGTAATGGACCGTGAGCGCTTCACGTTGCTCGCGTGTCAGCTTATTCTCCCAAACCCAGACCATGAGAACGTCATCCAACACCGACCAGAAACTGTCCAGGTTGTTTGTGTCGATCTCCCCCTTCTCTGACATATCGGAGATGAGTTCCTCGACCTCACTGATTCTTGTAAGAACTTTGGGATCCCTGAGTAGATCTTGTGTAATCGCGGTGAGACCCAGGTACTCGCCCGCAGGGGCCTTCTCCGTCTTCGGTCTCTTCAGAATCACCGTCTTCCCCTTCTCTACCGGCGCAGGAGCAGGAGCGGTAGCAGGAGGAGTTGTTTCCTCGTCGGGACCAAAGATTGCGTCCAGATCTGCAGCAGAAGCCGGTGGTGAAGCGGGAGCTGGAGCCGGCTTGAGTGCTGGAGCAGCGGGTTTCGCCGGCTTGTCTGGGGGGAGGATCACGACCGGCACAGAAAGCGCTTCTAACATATCGAAGAGTGCCCATTTAAGCTCAAATCGGTCATTGGCTGTCCCGAAGAAATCGTCGAGCGGTTTCAGTTCACTTTCCGGGTCAAGTTCTGCAGGCACGATAAATGCCGTCAGAGGAGCGTTGATGATCCTGAACGCCGCTTTTCGGAAGGCGTTTTTTTCGCCTTTAAAAGTTTTCTCCTCCGACCCTATGTCCTGGAAAATGACTGAAGAGATCCAGCGGATATAGTTTGCTTTCAATCCACCTTCAGGCAATTTAAAGTTGGGAGAGGTCTCGCTCAACTTGGGTTGAGCGGCGATCCTTTTTGCAACCCGCTGTAGTAGGTCAGCGGCTTCTTCTGCCGTCAGTTTCGGCGTCGCTTCGGGGGCGGAAGCAGCGGGTGGTGTCTCAGGTTCACGAGGAGCAGCCGGAGCGGTATCAGGAACGCCGATATGTTTCATCAGTTCGTCGATTTCACCCGGTCCAAGTTCTCCCTTCACCGGCCGAGGAGCCGGTGCAGGTTCAGGCTTCTCGTCCATCCAACCCGGCAACTCCCCTTCATCTGCCGTCGGGGCCGGAGCAGGCTCTTCTCTTTTCATATCTCTCATGAGGTCGCGGACATCCCCCGTATCAATTTCTCCAGGGAGAGGCGTGGGTGTCGCCGGAGTCTTTTCTTCCTGTTCGCGACTCTTCTTCTCCGCCTCTTGGTAAAGAACCATATAAAGGGCGATCATCGCCAGAGTCTTCGCTTCCGCCTCCGACTTAGCGCCGCCGCTCCCCAAATAGAACAATTCGAGATCTCTGCGTTCCTCGTCAGTCACCTGCTCGCCGTCATAAATCGGAGTCATGAACTGCCGCTGCGTGTCGCCGAATTCGGTGATATCTTCGCCGCTTATCGCAGCAACCGACTCCGAGCTCACGGCTCCGCTGCTGAACAATCGATCTTTGATTTCATGCAACAGCTCGGCCGCCTGCTCATCCGAAAGGACGCGGACCGATGTCGTTGTAGGCCTCTTGGGAGCTTTTTCCCCAGCTGGTGCCGGTGGCGGCTCACTCGACGCCTCGTCTTGAGCAGCCTCTTCCTTGGCAATCGCACCCGCCGTGTCAAGCTGTACAAGCGTGCCATAGAGGATCATCTTGGCGTCTTTTTCTGTGCCGTTCACTTTGATAAGAAGCCAGTCTTCAAAGGATGTCAGAAGCTGCTCGAACACCCGTCCCATGAAGGGGTTGATCTCTTTCCAAACTTCCTTTTCATCCTCAAACCGATTCATCACCTTGCGGAGCGTATTGAGTTCAAGCGTAAGATCCGGGTGGCCCGCCAGGAGTCTCTTGGCCACCGTTTCCGGGTCAAATTCCCTGGCGCTCAGCTCCTCGTAGAGAAAGAGCTTCGTGTCTTTCATCTCTTCCCCCGTCCCGAAATTGCTGACGAGGTTCATCATGAAAAACCCTCGATCCTTTTCTCCGATCGCCGGGTTGTTGCCGATCTCTTCCTCCACGATCGTGAAAATCCGGTCCAGGAGACGGTCTCCCGACCGGTCGGCGTTCCAAATCGCGTCTCCCCAATAAATGACTTTTGGGTCTACCCCGCGGGCTTTCGCGCGGGCCCGGATCGGTTCCTTTTCGGGTTCTGTGACCTTATCATAAAGCCGGCTCATATTTCGATCGTCCACGTATTCGGAGATCCTCGCCTGACTTTCCCTCAAAATGGGCGCCACTCTTTCCCAGATCACGTCCATGATCCGTCCAAATTGTCTCCTCAAATCATCGAGCGACGCCCGGCCGCCCGCCGGTACGGTC
>Ga0247727_10001612_pt1 | contig 53117 bp, 53 predicted proteins | sample WisWelCaveWW1625_FD_202498 | JGI IMG/M metagenome (GOLD analysis project Ga0247727, IMG submission 202498) | Biofilm microbial communities from Wishing Well Cave, Virginia, United States - WW16-25 | ecosystem: Environmental > Aquatic > Deep subsurface > Groundwater > Cave microbial mat | place... | reverse complement strand
TGACTGCATGAACACTTACGACCCGCCCGACTTCTGCCGGTAAGAGGTCACGCGCCTCATGATACGCGCGATGCGCGCCGTGTAGGTCCGCTACCTGATCTTGGACAATGACGGATTTGGGCCAATCCGGCCCTGATCGCCGCAATCCTACCGGCGGCGTGGTCGGTCCAAACCTTCCGTTCCCGGCTTGTGCTGCGAATCCCGCGCCGAACTCAGTCATCCATTATACGGCTCCGGCGCCACCGTGCGAGCCGGCGCAGTGCGCCAAGCCGCTCGGGAGTTGTGCGGCCCCCTACACCAAGCTCTTGTGCAGCGAGGCGGCGGCGAGCGCTTCGGCCAGGCGGCTCATGTCGGTGCGCACGCGCCCAAACCCCGCGCCGCGTTCGAGTGAGCGCTCGTCGACATAGATCGCGCGGTTGATCTCGACCTGCAGCGCATGCACGCGCTGAGCAGGGCGGCCATAAGTTTGGGTTGTATGCCCGCCGGCAAAGGGCGTGTTGCGCGCGACCCGATAGCCGAGACGGCGCAGCGTCGCTTCCGCAATCGCCGTGAGCGAAGGATGACACGCCGCGCCGAAGCGGTCTCCCAACACGATGTCGGGCGAATGAACGCCGCGCGCGCTCGAGGGCATCGAATGACAATCGATCAGAACTGCACAGCCGAACTCGCTCTTCGCTTCTGCCACGAGATTAGCGAGCACGGCGTGATAGGGACGATAGATGCGCGCGATGCGCCGCTCGGCTTCGTGTTGGCAAAGTTTGCGGCGGTAGATGGCTTGGCCGTCTCCGGATACGCGCGGTATGGCGCCTAATCCCGCTTGCACGCGCGCTGAAGTTTGCGCTGCGGCGGCGGCTGGGCGCGCCTCGAACATGTCGGGATCGAGTTCGTCGGCATCGCGGTTGAGATCGACATAGGCGCGCGCAACCGTGGCGCTGAGTAACGCTGCGCCGTGGGCGGCGGCGCCTGCGAACAATTCATCAACGTAAATGTCTTCCGAACGCCTCAAGCTCATGAGCCCGATGCGCGTGGACGCAAGCAGGTCCGGTGGATAACGCCGGCCCGAATGGGGCGAGGCGAACACAAGGGGCGTTGTCCGCCGCAGCGGTTCGATCAGCACGAACGGGGGCTCAAGGATCGGCCCGTCGCCGACGGGGGAACCTGCGTCCGCGGGGGCGGGCTCTGCGCCCATGCGCCAGAAATCGGACGGGTCCATGCCGGGGCATTGTTCGCCGCGCGCGGCGGGAGCGTCAATCCGGCATGGGGGCGACGGTTCAGGCGGTCTTTACCCCTGCAATGCTAGAGGCTAGCCCTTGTCCTGGGGCCCCGTTCCGGAGCGGCGCATGGCGCGTATCCTCTTGGCCGAAGACGACGACTCGCTCCGGGGTTTCCTGGTCTCGAGCCTCACACGGGCTGGTCACGACGTGGCGGCGTATGGCGACGGCGATTCTGCCTGGGAAGCGCTGGAATTTGGCGCCTTCGACCTGCTTTTGACCGACATTGTCATGCCGGGCCTGGATGGCATCGAATTGGCCCGGCGAGGGGCCGAGGCCGACCCGACCATGAAGATCGTGTTCATTACCGGGTTTGCGGCGGTGGCGCTCTCGGCCCAGTCCAAGGCGCCGAAGGATGCGAAAATCCTGTCCAAGCCCTTCCACTTGAAGGATCTGGTGGTTGAGATCGAGCGTGTGATCGCCGCGGCCTGAGGCGCTTGAGGCCGAAGGCGGGCGCCGCTATAGGCCTTCCACCCGACGGTGACCTGTCAAGAGGTAAGGGCGCGTAGCTCAGCGGGAGAGCACTACGTTGACATCGTAGGGGTCACAGGTTCGATCCCTGTCGCGCCCACCATTGCTGAACGTCCAAAGCCGCTCAGTCGAAACAATCCGTCGCGCGCGTGATCGCAGTTTTCGCCCGCGGTGGGAAAACAGGAGTTTGCACGATCGTATGCCAGTACCCTGCGGCCAGCGGCTTGAACGGAGAGCGCAGGATGATCGGAAGACTGATGCGGACGGCAGCGCTCGCGGCGCTGCTCGCAGGCGTGGCCGGCGTGGCCCACGCGACCGAGGGCTGGTATGGGCGCGCCGACGTGGGCTGGTCAGTTGACGGCGCCCTTGAAGTCTCAGGCGGAGACCTGGACTTCGAGGACGATTGGTCAGCGCATGTGGGCGCGGGCTACGCGTTCGAGAACGGCTTCCGCCTGGAGGGCGAACTTGCGCACCGCTCCAATGATTTTGAGAGCGTGAGCGGCGAGGCTCGCGCACTCGCTCTCATGGCCAATCTCTATTACGACTTCAATCGCGACGGCCAATGGCAGCCCTATGTTGGCGTTGGCGCCGGCGGCGCGCGCATCGATGTCAAAGGCGTGGCTGGGCCGGTTTCATTCGATGACGATGACACCGTGGCCGCCTATCAAGGCATGGTCGGCGTCGCGATCGCCCTTAACGAGCGGCTCGATCTGGATATGGGCTATCGTTATTTCATTGCGCCTGACGCCGGCTTCACAGGCGCCATCGATATCGAAGGACCGGAACCTTTCGACTTCGACGGCGACTACACCCATCAAGCGGTGACAGTCGGCGTGCGCTATGAATTTGGTGCGCCCGCGGCTGCTCCAATCCCGCCTCCGCCCCCGCCTCCGCCGCCCCCCCCGCCACCCCCGCCGGCATGTCCAACATCGGAGTTCACGGTGTACTTCGAATGGGACCGTTCCAATCTCAATCAAGCTGCGCTCGACACCATCGACGCGGCGGCCGCGCGCGCACGTCAGTGCAACGTCCACGCCGCCGTCGTCATTGGCCACACAGACACGTCAGGACCGGGGCGCTACAATGACGGCCTTTCCGGCCGCCGGGCCGCAATCGTGCGTGACGCCATGGTGGCGCGCGGCATGGCGAGTGAGTTGATCACGATGCAGGCGCGCGGCGAGAACGAGCTGGCGCGTGCAACCGCCGACGAGGTGCGCGAACCGCTGAACCGGCGCACCGCGGTGACGATCAGCTTCCGCTGATCGCTGCGCGGCTCGGTGCTGCAACTCAGCCTGGCGGCGCCTCCGCCGGGGCGATGAGTTCAGGCTCGCTGACGACACTTTCGCGAAATCCCTCGCCGTCGACATAGTCGGCGCGCACGGCGACGGCATGACCCACATCCGCATCTTCAGTTCTGTACGTTGATCCGACCGCGCCCGGAATGGGCTCGCCGTCGCGCATCCACTGCAGCGTCGGCGCCGAGCCTGCGCCATCTGGATCGACGCCAAGTGTGACGGCCAGGGATTGCCTGTTGGCGGAATGGTCGCCGGTGCGGAGGAGTTGCTCGAGCAGCCGCGCCATCGATTCCGCCCCCTCGTCCCGTCTGATCGCGATGGTGGCGGCGCCGGCATTGACTGGGGGCAGGGCCGTCGGTTGGACCACCGCACTGGTCACGCTCTCGACGAATCCTCTGCCATCGACGTAATCGGCCCGCACGGTGATGGCGCGACCGGCGTCGGCCGCCGCCAGCGCATATGTCCCGCTCGTCGCGTCGGCGATGGTTTGTCCGTCGCGAAGCCAGTGAAACGCGGGCCGCGTGCCAGCGCCCTCCGGATCGGCCCCGACGATGGCGGTGAGCGTCTGACCTTCACGCGCCTCGCCCCTTATGGTGATTGCGGCGGCGCCCTGGTTCGAGGACGGTTCGCTCCGGCCGCCAAAGGACGATGGCGCTTCTTCCAGGGGCGGCGGGCGCACACCGAGGCTCATCACGCTTTCCCTGAAATTCTCGCCATCGACATAGTCGGCGCGCACCGCAAACTCGTGGCCATAATCGTCGGCAGACAACACGTAGATCGCCGCGGTCGCGTCGGCGATGAATTCTCCGTCGCGCAGCCATTGGAACGTTGGCGACGTTCCCGCGCCGTCGGGATCGGGCCCCAGCATGGCTGTGAGCGTTCGTTCGCCCCCCGCAGGCGAGGGGATGCTGATGAGGGCTGCGCCATCGTTCACGGAAGCGCCTTGAACGGCAGGGTCGACCAAGCGCTGCACGTGCAGCGCCGCCCATCCTGTCACCCCGACCGCGCCCATCGACGCAATCACCTGGAAGGACAGCAGCGACCAAGCGGCATTCACAAATCGGCGCGTGTTGGAAGGAGATTTGGTCATGATTGCGTCGAGGCCCAGGCTGTGCGCACGGCGCGCGTCAGCGCCAGCGCGAATACGATCCACGAGACGGCGAAGTTGGCCGCGACCAGCACCCTATAAGTATCGGAGCTCAGGCCGCCGGGACCTAATTGAAGCGTGAGCGCGCTCGTGAAGACAACGAGCCCGATGGACAACCACCCGAGTGCGGCCGCTGATCCCATGTCCTGAAGAGCGGGGCCTGCGAAGACGCGAGGATCGGGCGGGCGCGAAGAGCCAACGAGCGTGCGCGCCGCCGATTCAAGCGCGGGCCAAGGCGCTTGCTGGTTGTTGCCGCGCCACCGCGTGAAATCGAGCATTTCGACGATTGTGAACGGCAGCGGCGGCTTCACACCGTCAAGACGGATCTGCACGAGCTTGCCTGCGTCGAGCGCCTCTGTCGCCTCCGCGCGCACCCATAGCGAATTGCGCGCAACCTCCGACCACGCGACCAAGACACAGCCGGCGCTTGCCAGTTCGCGTTCGATGACAAGTGAGAAGTCGTCACCGCCCCTGAGGCGTTTGTCCCACCAGAGGCTGAATCCCGCCTGCTCAAGGCCAGCTGAGATCGGGGTCACCCGGTCCAGAGTGTTGTGCGCGTAAGAGATGAACACGTCTGCCATGGCAGACCCCCACCGGTGGGCAATCTAGGTCCGATAAAGTGAGCGGGCAAGCATTCACGGCGCGCGCGCGCGGACGCGCCGCTCCGAGGGGGAGGAATTGCCACGAGGCCCATCCGTCCCCTCCGTCGGATCGCAAGCGATCCGCCACCCCCTCACGGGGAGGACGCGAGCTCAACGCGGCGCCGCCATTCCTCCTCAACGGAACTTGATGCGGAACGGGATGAGCACCACGCCGGCGATCACCGAGATCAGCGTGAGCCACGCGGCGACTACGATCAGCGGATGATTGAAGTCCTCGTGGTTGGGCCAATCCATGATGTGCAGGGCCCAAAGGGTGTCATAGAGCCGCCAGAGATCGGAGCGGCGCGCGGTCACAGCGCCTGTGTTTTCGGCGACATAAACCGACAACCCGCCCTCGGCGAAATGCACGCGGTATGCCGGCAGCGCCCCACGATACTCGGCGCTCTCTTCGGTCACACGCTCTATCGCAGCCGGCGCGCCTTCGAGCGTGATGTGCGTGCGGGCGATGGCGGAGGCCTGATCAGCGCTGAGCGGGGAGAGGCGCCGCAAGGTCACGGCGTCGAATAGGACAGGAGGCCCTTCGACGAACTCAGCTAGGATGACATGCCCCGCAGCCCTGCGCTCAATCGTTATTTTCGTCGGCGCCTGGCCTTCCTCGTTTAGCACCTGAGCGAGCGAGGCGATCGATGTGGTGTCGATCGCCTGTTGACGCGCCGCGCGGATGAGATGCTCGCTGCGGATCTGCTCGATCGGGAAGAGCGTGAAGAAAAGCCCGCTCACGACCCAGAAGACAATCTGCAGGCCGATCAACAGCGCCAGCCATTTGTGGATGAATGATGCAATTTGCGCGATGCGCATGTTTCCCCTCCCGGGCGCTAAAGCGTCGGACCTCAAACGCGACTCACGGCTTGGATCGGGCTCAGTGTCGCATTTGAGGTCCAAAGACGCTTTAGATTCAGAAGTTTCTAAAGCAACTTTGGACTTTGAATTCGCTCTGCGCCCGCCATCGAACCGAGGCGAATTTAAAGTCCGTTGCTTTAGGGGCGCCAACAAAAAAAGGGGTGTCGGCGCGCAGACGTAGTGGCTCACAGATGTGAGGGAATATCCATCCGTTGATGGAGGATGCGCACGACTTCAATCACGCCATCGCGTCGCGTGCGGAAGAACACGAAGTGTGCGCTGACGGCGAGCTTGCGATAACCGGGGCGGATGTCATCGACAGGTTGACCGAGCCTTTTGGCCGCTCGCCAATCCCTCGCATGCAGTCTTGATATCGCTAGCGTACTTTTCAGCCTGATCAGCAGACCAGTTTTCCGCAGTGTAGTCCGAAATCTGGTCTAGGTCCGCCGCTGCCGCCTTAGTTAGAATGTAGCGGCTCACTTGTGCGCATGGCGTTTACGCGCGAGAAATTCGTCGAAGTTGAACCCCGTGGCTGCACCGCTTTCCTCGCCCTCAACAAGCGCGGCTCGCAGCGCCCGCAGCTTCACTTCGTGCTCTTCAAGCAAGCGCAAGCCGGCGCGCACCACTTCGCTGGCAGAGCCAAACCGCCCGGCCGCAACCTGCTGATCGATGAAGTCGGTGAAGTGGTCGCCGAGTGTAATGGACGTGTTCTTAGACATGCTGCCAGCGTAATACCAATAGATAGTATTTTTCAACACTCGTCATGATGCTGTTTCGTTGGCCTTTCGCCTCAGGCTTGGTAAGAATCCGCTCAGCCCCGCCGTCCATCCGCACTGGTATTTTGGGGGCTGGATCTTCGTCACGGTCGAGGCAAACAACTATCTAGCAGCGCGTGCCTGATTTTGTCGGGTGCGGCGCTGATGGTTTCCCTGCAGCTCGTGATCCTGGCAAGGGCCGCGCCTTTAACGCATTGAACTTTCTTAACTTAACCGGCCATTCACCATTTTAAGCTGTTGTTAACGCTTAGCCGTCGTGGCGCGGTTTGCGTCGCGCGCGCGCCGGTTAGAGGATGCGCCTTGGGGCGCGGCGATTCGTTTCGCCGCTGGATGAAATTGGGGTCGGCTTTGGACGGCGGATTCGCAAGCTTGCTTGTGGCGGCTGGCTCAGCCGCGATCGCGATCGCGTCGCTTCTGTGGGCGCTGCGCGTCACCGACGGCGCACGCGGGGGCATCGATGCGTGGAAGAGGCGCACGCGCGAACTTGAGGACAAAGTGGTCTGGGCGGACGCCATCTTCGGAGCTTATCCGGGCGTCGTCCTGATCTGGGATGAGTCCGCTACCCCGGGCGGGGAAACCGATTGGGGCAGGCCGCGAATCTACGGCTCGCCCTTGGCGCTCGCGGGCTTGCTGCGCTTTTCCGACGCCGCGATCGCCGCCGAACCGGCGATCCGCATTCTGCAGGGGCTTTCGGTTTTCGATGCAACCGACGCGACCGGGGAATCCGTGCGGCTGTCACAAGTGCTCAATCGCTTGCGACGCGAGGGCGCGGCCTTCTCCCTGACCATCTCCACCTCGGACGGAGTGTACGTGGAAGTCGACGGGCGCACCGCCAGCGCGCGCGCCGTGGTTTGGATCCTTGATGCAAGCGTGCGCGGTGTTGAAGAGGGCGGGGCGCGCGGGCGCATTGAAGAGGGCCGCGAAATCATCGCCCGCGACCCGGCCGCGTTCCTGGAAATGTGGAATGCCGCGCCCTTCATGGCTTGGAGGGTCAATGGCGCGCTGAAGCTGGAATGGGCCAACCCGGAATATCTTGCCGCTCTCGAGGCCAAGTCGCTCGATCAAGCCATCGCGCGCAATCTGCAGCTCGATCAAGGCGCTGTCGAACTCATGCGGCGGGCTATCGAAGGCGGTGAATCAATTGAGGAAACTCGCTCGGCGGTCGTCGGCGGGCAATTGCGAATGCTGCGGCTGCGCGCCAGCCCGGTTGCTGGAGGGGCTGCATGCGTCGCCAGCGATGTGACGGATTCGGAAGCTTCGCGCGAACTGCTCGGCAAGCAGCAGCGCGCGCACAATGAAACCTTGGATCACCTGGCCGAGGGTGTCGCCGTGTTTGACGCCGGCAAGCGGCTTGTGTTCTACAATCGCGCGTTCGAGCAGGTGTGGGGGCTCGATCCCGCGTTCCTGCAGGAAGGCCCCACCCACGCCGCGTGGCTCGATTATCTGAAGGAAAAGCGCAAGCTGCCGGCTCACGCCAATTACGCTGAGTGGCGTGCGGTTGAGCTTGCGCTCTACCAGGAAGTCGCCGAGCTGCCGCAGGATCTCTGGGTGCTGCCCGACGCGCGCATGCTGCGCATCGCGCGCCAGCGCCATCCCAGCGGCGGGCTGCTGCTCATTTTTTCCGACATCACGAACGAAGTGTCGTTGCGCAGTCAGTACGACGCGCTGTTGCAGACACAGCGCGCCGCACTCGACAAGCTTCACGAGGCGGTCGCCGTGTTTGGTCTCGACGGGCGCCTGAAACTATCCAACGCCGCCTTTTCGACCATGTGGAAAGCGGAGGCCGCCGCGCTGGAGAACGATATGGCGTTCGATCGCGTCGTCGATCTTTGCCAGCCGCTGTTTCACGACCGCGCCGTGTGGGCGCAGGTGCGCGCGCGCATCACCGACCCATCGCCAGAAGCGCGCACCGAATATCGCGGCGAAATGCGCCGCAGCGACGAGACGGTGCTGAAGTTTCTCACCCGTCCGCTGCCAGACGGCGCCACCTTAGTGGCGTTCCAGGACATTACCGCGGCTCGGCGCGTCGAGGATGCGCTGCGCGAGCGCGCCGAAGCGTTCGAACAAGCCGACAAGCTCAAAGGCCAGTTTGTCGAAAATGTATCATATCAATTGCGCAACCCGCTTCAGGCGATCTTCGGCAACGCCGAGATGTTGGCGCACAAATTGTTTGGGCCGCTGAACGATCGCCAGATTGAGCAAGTCGGCGCAATTATCGAAGCCTCGGATTCGCTCTCCAAGCTGATTGACAACATTCTCGACGTCGCGATGGTCGAGGCAGGCAACATGCAGCTCAACCTGGCGCCGGTCGACATCTATCAGACGATCGCCGAGAGCGTGCAAATGGCGGCGTCCAGGGCGCGCGACACCGAAGTGCCGATCCGCATCAAGTGCGACCCCAAGATTGGCGAGATCGAAGCCGACCAGAAACGTGTTACGCAGGTGATCGTGAACCTGTTGTCGAACGCCTTGCGCCACACCGAGCGCGGCGACACGATTACGGTTTCCGCCGAGCGCCTCGATGGCGTTGTGCGCCTCACCGTTCAAGACACCGGCAAGGGCATGCCGTTCGATGCGCAGGCGCGCGCGTTCGACAGTTTTGAGTCCGGCGACAGGCGCGGCGCCGGGCTTGGCCTGGCGCTCGTGAAATCCTTTGTGGAGATGCACGGGGGCTGGGTGGCGCTCGCAAGCGAGCCGGGGCGCGGGGTCACCGTGACGTGCCACCTGCCGGTTTCGGCGCCGGCTGCACGCGCGGCGTAGCGACGTTGCAAACGCCCCGGGAGTGGGTGGCGCGCCGATCCAGATGATATGACGAACTTCAAATCCGGGACACTAGATTTCCACCAGAATACCCGCATACGCGGCAAGAGACACGCTCAGCGCCGCGATCGACACATCGCCGACAACGAGTGCGATCGTTTTCGGTTGATCGGCGAGGTGGAACGCGGCGGGGTCAGGGCCAAGATTGAAAAGACAAAGCATGCGCGCGCCCGGGGCGCGGCGCTCAAATGCGAGGAGTTCGCCCGGCGCCTCAAGCGGGATGAAATCGCCCTCGCGCAGCGCTGAGTTGGTGCGGCGCAGCGACAGCGCCTCGCGTGTGAAGGCCAGCACAGAGCCTTCGTCGCTTTCCTGCACATTGACGGCGCGCGCACGATGGCGCGGGTCAAGCGGCAACCAGGCATCGGCGGCGCTGGTGAAGCCGGCCATGTGCGCCTCACGGGCCCAGGGCATTGGCGTGCGCGCGCCGTCGCGGCCTATCCCCGCCGGCCAGAACGCGATGGCTTCAGGATCGCGCAGGCGTTCGAAGGGAACGTCCCCATGGGGCAGGCCGAGTTCGTCGCCCTGATAGAGAAACGGCGTGCCGCGCAACGAAAGCAAGAGCGCCAGCATCAGCTTGGCGCGCTGTGGATCGTCGCCGGCCAGGCGCGTCGGAAAGCGCACGACGTCGTGGTTGGAAAGCGACCAGGACGGCCAACCTCGCGCGCCTTGCCATTGCGCCATCGCTTCCTTGACGATCGCGGGCGTCATGGCGCGCTGGCGCAAGAGGTAGAACGAATAGGCCGTGTGCAGCCGGTCAGGGCCGTCGGTGTAGTCGCGCTGCACCTTGAGGGGCTCTTCGTCCTCGATTTCTCCGACTGCGGCTGCGCCGTACTGATCGAGCAGGGCGCGCAGACGCGCGATGAAGGAGAGTGTTTCCGGTTGCGTGCGATCGTAAATGTGGCGTTGGAACTGATGCGGACGCGCCGGCGCCTTGGCCAGTCCCAGCTGAGGATTGTCGCGCAAGAGCGCGTCCTGGATGAAGAAATTCACGACATCCATGCGGAAGCCGTCCACACCGCGCTCAAGCCAGAAACGCGCGACATCAAGGAGCGCGTCCTGCACCGCCACATTGCGCACGTTGAGATCTGGCTGTTCGGGCAGAAAATTGTGCAGGTAGTATTGCCGTCGGCGCGCGTCCCAAGTCCAAGCGCAGCCGCCGAACATTGCCTGCCAATTGTTTGGCGGAGAGCCGTCGGGCTTGGCGTCGGCCCATATGTACCAATCTGCCTTGGCGTTTTCGCGGTTTGAGCGGCTGTCAGCGAACCAGGCGTGCTGGTCGGAAGAATGAGACCAAACCTGGTCGATGATGATCTTCAACCCAAGTTCGTGCGCGCGGGCGATCAGCGCATCGGCGTCAGCGAGTGAGCCGAACAACGGATCCACGCCGCGATAATCGCTGACATCGTAGCCGTAATCCTTCATTGGCGAGGGAAAGAAGGGCGAGAGCCAGACCGCATCGACGCCGAGCGAGGCGACGTAGGGCAGGCGCTCGATCACGCCTCGGAGATCGCCGACGCCGTCGCCGTTAGTGTCGCGGAACGAGCGCGGATAGATTTGATAGACCACCGCGTGGCGCAGCCAATCGCTCATGGGTGCGAGCCTTGACGAAAACCGGCGATCAAAGCAAGCGGCTTGCAGGTAATTAGCGTATGCGCTAAATAATAGCGCAGATGAGAAAGCGCGAGCCCAAGGCGCTGCTGGACGCGTATGAAGCGGTTTTCGTCGCGTTGGCGCATCCTGCGCGCCGGCAAATTCTCATCACGTTGAATTTCAGCGGAGGTGACATGAACGCGGGGGAGATCGCGGGCATGTTCAAGCATGCCTGGCCGACGACAACGCGGCATCTGCGGGTGTTGGAGGCGGCCGGACTGATCGGGCAGGAGCGCGATGGGCGTGTGCGCATCTACAGAATTGACCGCAAGCGGCTCGAACTGGCGCGCGACTGGCTGGCTTGGTTCTGGAAGAGTCCGATGTGAGGGGTGGAGAGATGGCAGATACGCCAAGCCTATTCAGGTTGAACATAGAAGTGGCCGACGTGTCGCAAGCGGCGCATTTCTATGGCGTCTTGTTCGACATGCCGGCGCGTCCGCAGGCGGGCGCGCGCGTGTATGTGACGGCAGGGCCGGTTACGCTGCAGATCGTGGAATCGCCACAGCCTCACCTCGCGGCAAAGGCGCTCTACTTCACGGTTAGTGACCTTGACGCCGTGCAGGCGCGCGCCGCGTCGTTGGCGTGCCTATCGAAGATGATGGTGCACGGTCTTGTTGGGGGCGACATCAACGTGCGCCCCTGGGGGGAGCGTTCGTTCTACGCCGACGATCCGTGGGGCAACCCGCTGTGTTTCGTCGAGGCGGGGACCGTCTACCGAGGCTAGCTATTCCGCCGCCGTTGCGAGGGCGGGCCCCTCATGCACGCGGTACAGAAACTCGCGGATCGCCATCGCCGATTCGTCGGGGATCTCTGTCTGCGGCATGTGTCCCGCGCCCTCAAACACTGAAAGCTGCGAGCCGGCGATGGCGTTGTGGAATTGCTCGCCGTGCGCGCGCGGTATGAGGGCATCCTCGGCGCCGTGCATCACCAGAACCGGCATGCCGAGCGCTGACAGGCGCTCGGGCGTGGCCATCGGGCGCGCGTCGACCTCGCGGAATAATGTGAAGATGATGTCGCGATGGCCGGGCGCGCGCGCAAGTTCGGTGAAGCGCGTGACCATGACGTCATCGACGAGTTCGGGGTGGGCGGGAAAGCCCGCTACAAGCCCTTGGCGGACAAGGCTCGTCTTGTCGAGATCGCGTATTATCGCCGAGGCAACCGGATTGCGCAGCAGCTGGAAGGCGATGGCGCCGTTTTCAGTCGGGGTTTCCGGCCAGCCGGCGGAATCGACGAGGACAAGCGCCTCGACTTGCTCGGGATGAGCGAGCGCATACTCCCAGGCGACGTGGCCGCCCATCGAATTGCCGGCGAGGGCAAAACGCGTAAGGCCTTGCGATTGCACAAAGGCGGCGACTTCATCTCGGAATGCTTCGATCGAGGCGTGGTAGCCCGCCGGCGCGCGTGTAAGGCCATGGCCGGGAAGATCGAGTGAAAGGATGCGATAATCGTCGCCCAGGCGCTCGACCCAAGGAGACCATGTGTGGAGCGAGGCGGAGAAGCCATGGATCAACAACAGCGTCGGGCCTTCGGGATTGCCTTCGTCGCGATAGTGCATGCGCACGCCGCCTGGCAGCTCGGCATATCGCGAGGCAGCGCTCTCGTAGCTCGCCGCCAGCGTCTCATAGGGAATGTCCGCGCGCCGCAGTGCAAAATAACCGCCTACGGCGACCACCGCCACGAGCCCGATCAGGGTCAAGAGCGCGCCAAAAAGCCATCTCAACATGTCCCACCCTCCGAAGGCGCTAAGAGTGGTGTTTACAGGCGTAAGTCAAGCCAACCGGCCGTGCAGTCTCCCTGCCTTCAACCATCGCCGCAGGTCGGGCAGCCTGGATCGCGCTTCAGCGCAATGGTCCGGCTTTCAGCGCGCAGGCCATCATAGAGTAGAAGGCGCCCAGCAAGGCTCTCGCCCGCGCCGGCGATTTCCTTGATCGCCTCTAGCGCCATCATCGAGCCGATTATTCCCGTGAGCGCGCCGACAACGCCGACCTGCGCGCAAGTATCGGCGCCAGGTGGGATTTCTGGAACGAGGCAGCGATAGCACGGCAGCCGTTCTTCCGCGGGTAGGTGTTTCGTGACGCCTGATTTGAACGTGGCGACTTGGCCTTCCCAGCGCCCCACGGCGCCTGACACAAGTGTGATCTCAAGTTCATGGCACGCCGCGTTCACCGCAAAGCGCGTCGCGAAATCATCCGTGCCGTCGAGCACGATGTCGGCGCCGGAGAGCAGTGTGCGCGCATGCGGTCCATGAAGGCGCATCGGAAATGTTTCGATTTCGACGTGAGGGTTCAGCGCCGCGAGCGCTTTCGCCGCGCGCGCGACCTTCGGCGCGCCGATCTCATTGGTCGTGTACAAGATCTGGCGTTGCAGGTTGGAGAGCGTGACCGCATCGTCGTCGATCAGGCGCAATCGCCCCGCACCCGCCGCCGCCAGATAGAGCGCCGCCGGCGCGCCGAGCCCGCCCATGCCGACAATGGCGACGCTGGCAGCCTTCAAGCGCTGCTGACCCGGCCCACCGATCTCCTTGAGCAGGATGTGGCGAGCATAGCGATCAAGTTCGTCCGGGGTCATTCAGCACAAGCTCACAGGCCTTCGAAAAGCGCCGTCGAGAGATAGCGCTCGGCGAAGGAGGGCGCGATGACGACAATGCGCTTGCCCTTGTTTTTGGCCCTTGCGCCGACCTTGAGCGCAGCGGCGAGCGCAGCGCCGGTCGATATGCCTCCAGGCAGGCCTTCAAGTTTCGCTGCTTCGCGCGCGCGCTCAAAGGCTTCTTCGTTCGAGATGGCGACCACCTCGTCATAGATCTTGGTGTCAAGGATTTCGGGGATGAAGCCCGCGCCGATGCCTTGGATCTTGTTCGGGCCCGGCTGACCGCCAGAGAGAACCGGCGAGGCTTCGGGCTCCACGGCGATGACTTTGAGATGGGGCAGGCGCGGCTTCAACACTTGGCCGACGCCGGTGATGGTGCCGCCGGTGCCGACGCCGGCGATGAAGATGTCGAGATTGCCGTTCGTGTCGTTCCAAATCTCTTCCGCCGTGGTGCGGCGATGGATTTCCGGGTTGGCGGGATTGGCGAATTGCTGTGGCATGATCGCACCGGGCGTTGCCTCCACAAGCTCCTTGGCCTTGGCGATCGCTCCGCGCATTCCGTCCGCGCCTGGCGTCAACACCAGTTCCGCGCCTAGCAGCGCCAACATCTTGCGGCGCTCCATCGACATCGTTTCGGGCATCACCAGAATGAGGCGATAGCCGCGTTGGGCGGCCACAAACGCAAGCGCAATGCCTGTGTTGCCTGACGTAGGCTCGACCAGCACTGACTTTGGCCCGATTTTGCCATCACGCTCCATCGCTTCGATCATCGACACGCCGATGCGATCCTTCACTGAGGCGATCGGATTGAAAAACTCAAGCTTGGCGAGGATTTCGGCGCCGACGCCATGAGCCGCGGCAAGCTTTGAAAGCCGCACCAACGGCGTGTCGCCGATGGTTTGAGTGATGTCGTCGTAGATGCGGCCGCGGCCGGGGTTTGATTGCGACATGGTGCGAGTGGGCTCCTGATTGGCTGCCTGCTTTTGATCGATCTAAGTTTGAAAATCGAAGCGGCTGATAATCCCCTCCCCTAGAGGGGGAGGGGAGCGGTTGCGCCAGCATCGCTACACCTAGCCGTGCGCGCGCGTCGCGCCAATGGGCGCGGGCGCGACGGCCCTGTTAAACGAGGTCCAAAGACGCTTTAGCTTGCCTGAAGCGTCGTTATTTTGCGCGGGCCAGCGCGCTTTGGCGCGCACCCCAAAGCAAATACACCGGGATGCCGATCGCCATCCAGATGAAGAAGCGCTGGATGGTGCCTGCGGACAGGCTCGAGAAGAGGTAGAGGCAGCCCACGATCGCGAGCGGGGCCACGATCCAGGCAAGCGGCGCCTTGAACGGACGCTGGCGGGTGGGATCGCGCCGGCGCAACACCATGAGCGCGATCGCCACCGCGATGAACGCAGCCAGTGTGCCTGCATTGGCGAGCGAGGCGATTTCACCCAGCGTCAGCAATCCCGCGAGCGCGGAGCAAACCGCCGCGGTAAAGATGGTCATGAATACTGGCGTGCCCAGCTTGGAGTGCACTTGGCTCCACGAGCGCGGCAACAAGCCGTCGCGCGCCATGACCAGGAAAATGCGGCTTTGTCCATAAAGGAACGCGAGGATGACGGTGGGGATAGCGATGGAGGCGACGCCGCCGATAATCGCGGCCGCTTCCGGCTGGCCCAGCGTGCGCACGATGAGCGCGATCGGCTCGCCCGATTGGGAAAATGCGCGGAAGTCCATCGCGCCAATCGCGGCAGCGCCGACAGCCATGTAGAGCGCTGTACAGATAATCATCGAGCCGACGATGCCGATGGCGAGGTCGCGCCCGGGATTCTTCGTCTCCTCCGCCGCGGTCGACACCGCATCGAAGCCGTAGAAGGCAAAGAACATCACCGCGGCCGCTGCCATGATGCCGACATTGTTGGCGCCTTCCTGCGGCGTCGAGCCCCAACCGTATGGCGCGAACGGCTCGAAGCGTGTGATGTCGAAGGCGGGCAGGGCGATCACCAGGAATAGAATGAGCGCCGCGATCTTCAATACGACGAGGATCGTGTTTACAAACGCGCTTTCGCGGGTGCCAAGTATGAGCAGGCCGGCAACCGCGAAGATGATCACCACGGCAAGCGGATTGAAATGCAGCGCATAGCCGGCGATTTCGCCAAACGGCAAGGTCTGGGGGATGTCGAGGCCAAATCCCTGAAGGAGGCCCGACGCGTAGCCCGACCAGCCGACGGCGACCGCGCTCACCACCACTGAATACTCTAGAATGAGCGCCCAGCCGACGATCCAGCCCGCAAGCTCGCCCAGCGCAGAATAGGTGTAGGTGTAGGCGCTGCCCGAGGCTGGCATCATGGTCGCGAGTTCGGCGTAGCAAAGCGCGGCGCACGCGCACACGAGGCCCGCAATGCCAAACGAGAGAATGATTCCGGGGCCCGCTTGCCCCGCGCCTTGGCCGATCAGCGCATAGATGCCAGCGCCCACGATCGCGCCAACACCGAGCGCCACCAGATGTGGCCACGACAGAGTGCGCTTGAGGCCGTGATACTGCGGCGCCTCGATCGGCTTGAGCCTGTTCCAGAACGCCATGTGGTTTCCCCCACTCTTTGGCCGTCGTAGCGTAGTGTGATTGGGTGTTAAAGCGCCGTCGCGTCCTCGACCTGAAACTACCTCCGTCCCGTACTCCCAAATCCGCCCGCACCGCGTTCGCTCCCCGGCAGCACATCAACCTGCACCCAGGCAGCTTGCGTCACCGGTGCGATGACGATCTGCGCGATGCGCTCGCCGCGCTTGATCGTGAATGGTTCCTGGCCGTGATTGATCAGAATGACCTTGAGCTCGCCGCGATAATCGGCGTCGATGGTGCCAGGCGAGTTGAGGCAGGTGACGCCGTGTTTCAACGCCAGTCCCGAGCGCGGCCGCACCTGCGCCTCGAAGCCGGGAGGCAGAGCAATGGCGATGCCGGTTGGTGTCAGATGCCGCTGGCCGGGCGCCAAGGTGATCGGGGCGTCCTCCGGCACGGCGGCGCGGACATCCATGCCCGCCGACAATGCGGTTTCGTAAGCGGGCAGGCTGAGACCCTCGAAGTGCGGCAGGGTTGTAACCTGGACCTTTATCGTGTGCGTATCCATGGAATCAGGACTTAGCCTGGATTCGGCTCGCGGGGGGAGAGACAAGCAATGGCGCACGGGTTCGGCGCGGCGAAATTCAGCGATCCCAAGCTCACCGCCAAAGGCGAGGAGCGCGCCAGTGTAGCGCTTCATGCCTTGGAGACACTTTGGTTCAACACCGGCACGCTCTGCAACATCACCTGCGCGCACTGCTACATCGAATCGAGCCCCAAGAACGACCGCCTTGCCTATATCTCGCTCGCCGAAGTTATGGGTTTCCTCGACGAAATCGAGCGCGACCGCCTTGGAACTAGGCTCATCGGCTTTACCGGCGGCGAGCCGTTCATGAACAAGCAATTGATCGCCATTCTGAACGAAACCCTAGCGCGCGGATTCGAAACGCTGGTGCTCACCAATGCGATGCGCCCAATGATGCGCCACAAGGCGCAATTGCTGGAATTAAGGGCAGCGTATGGGACGCGGCTTCGCTTGCGCGTTTCTCTCGACGATCCGCGGATGGATATCCACGACGCTGAGCGCGGGTCGGGATCCTATGAGAAAACGCTGGCGGGCATGCGCTGGCTGGCGGCAAACGGATTTGCGGTTGAGGTTGCAGGCCGCGGCTTTGCGCACGAGCCGGAGGCCGCGCTGCGTGTGCGCTTTCAGGCTGTGTTCGACGAGATTGGCCTCGAGCTCGACGCGCGCAATCCGGCGGCCCTGGTGATTTTTCCTGAAATGGACATGGCCGCCGATCCGCCGGAGATCACCACTGCATGTTGGGGCATCCTCAAGCAGGACCCGCGCGAAGTCATGTGCGCCAGCGCGCGCATGGTGGTAAAGCGCAAGGGCGCTGAGGGGCCGGCTGTGCTCGCCTGCACGCTATTGCCCTACGATCCGCCATTCGAGTTGGGCGCTACATTGCGCGAGGCTTCAGGCCCGGTTGCGCTCAATCACAAATATTGCGCCAGCTTCTGCGTGCTGGGTGGGGCCAGTTGCGGCGCGGCGAAGGGCTGAGGCTTTACTTCCTTAGCCGGCGCGCGGCGTTTTGCAGGTCGCGCTTGGCTTGTTCCTCGAACGCCCTGATTTCGGCTGCTTCACGCTCGGCGCGGCGACGCTGGGCGGCGGCGATCAGTTCGTTGCGCACGCGCTCGGCCTCAGCCTCTGCCGCGGCCTTGGCGTCAGCGATGCGCTGCGCCTTCTCGGCGGCGACGCGCGCCTTGCGCCGTTCCTCTGCGGCAACGCGCTTTTCTTCGCGCTCGCGTTCGAGATTGGCGCGCTGCGCCATATGCGCGGGGTCGGCCGGTTGCGCGCCTTGCGCCTTGGCGCGGAACTTTTCCAGCATCGCCTGCCGCGCTTTGTCGGCGGCTTCCTTGCGCTCATTGTGGTTTGGGTGGTTCATGGGTGTCCGTCGATGAAGGGGAGGCGCCTCTTAGCGGGCTTTGCAAGAAAACTGAAGCCCCCAAGAACGACACACTGGGAAGGGCGTCATGCCGTCGCTGAAAATTATCATGATCGGCGTCTGGTTTGGGCTATTGGCGCTGGGTGAGCGTCTCGCGCCCGCCGCCAGGCGCCCGGTCGGAGGTACACGACTTCTTCGCAATGTCGGCCTTTGGGCGGCGAACTCGCTCATGAACCCATTCATGACCGTGCCGATCGCCGTTAGCGCGGCGGCTCTCGACCTCTGGACCCGGCCGGAGATGCCTATATGGGCGGAATTGGCGCTCGATCTGCTGATGCTCGATCTGTGGACCTATGTTTGGCACCGCGCCAACCACGAGCGGCGGTTCCTGTGGCGTTTTCATCGCGTGCATCATCTCGACCAGTTTCTAGACACGAGTACTGCGGTGCGCTTTCACCCTGGGGAAGTGTTGATCTCGGCGCTGGCGCGAACGCCCTTGATCGTCGCTGCCGACATCGAGCTCACCGCGTTGCTCGTGTTCGACTCGCTGGTCCTGGCGGGGGCGCTTTTTCACCACTCCAACCTGCGGCTGCCTCCGAGCTTTGAGGCGGCGCTGCGCCTTCTAATCGTCACACCGTCGCATCATTGGGTGCATCACCACGCGCGCCACGCCGACACGAACTCGAATTACGGCACAGTGCTGACCGTCTGGGATCGCGTGTTCCGCTCATGGAGCCCCACCGCGCGATCGCCGGAAATGGCGATTGGCGTGGAAGAGGCGGATGACCAGTCCTTGGCTAGCTTGGCCGTAGCGCCGTTTCGGCCGCTTGCAGGGCCTGCTTCAGAAGCGTGAGCGCGACCGCGAGTCGCGCCTTTCTACTTGCGCCTGCCTGCAGGGGCGAGCGTTGCTGCAATGCAATCAGCAAGCTTGCGCGCCACGGCCTCTTTCGTCATGCGCGGCCAGGGTTCGGCCTTGTCCTTGGCAATCAGCAGCACTTCGTTCTCGGCGCCGCCCATGACGTCGCCGGATACATCGTTGGCCACGATCCAGTCGCAGCCCTTCCTGGCTATCTTGGCGCGTGCGTGTGCTTCGACATCGTGGGTCTCGGCGGCAAAGCCGATCACGAGCTTGGGACGTTTCTTCCCGGGCCTTGAGAGCTTGGCCAGAATGTCGGGGTTCTCGGTCAGATCGATCGCGGGAACCCCGTCTTTGTCCTTCTTGAGCTTTGCTTCGGCGGTTTGGCGCGGGCGCCAGTCGGCGACGGCGGCGACGCAGATGGCGACGTCGGCGGGCAGGGCCCTCTCGCATGCTGCAAGCATCTCGCGTGCGCTTTCAACATGCTTCAAGGCGACGCCGGGCGGGGCGTCGAGATTGGTGGGCCCCGACACCAGCGTGACCTTGGCGCCCAATTCCGCGAGCGCGGCGGCGATAGCGTAGCCTTGCTTGCCGCTGGATCTGTTCGAGAGAAAACGCACCGGATCGATGGCTTCCACCGTGGGCCCCGCGGTCACCAGCGCACGCTTGCCCTTGAGCGGCCCGTCATTGAGCAGCGTCAGGATCGCCGATTTGATCTCTTCGGGCTCGGCCATGCGGCCTGGGCCGTACTCGCCGCACGCCATGTCGCCTTCGTTGGGGCCGATGCAATGGACCCCATCCGCCTTGAGCCGTGCGAGGTTGCGTTGCGTGGCGGCGTGCAGCCACATGCGCACGTTCATTGCCGGCGCTATCAACACAGGCTTGTCGGTGGCAAGCAGGGCGGTGGAGGCGAGATCGTTGGCCAAGCCATTGGCCGCCTTCGCTATCAGATCGGCCGTCGCTGGCGCGACGACAACGAGATCGGCCGAGCGCGAAAGCTCGATATGGCCCATCTCGGATTCATCCGTCAGGTCGAACAAGTCCGCGTACACCTTGTCGCCTGTCAAAGCGCCGACCGAAAGCGGTGTCACAAACTCCGCGCCGGCCGTCGTCAGAATCGCGCGCGTTTTCACCCCCGCCTTGTCGAGCAAGCGGATGAGTTCGAGGCACTTGTAGGCGGCAATGCCGCCGCCGATGACGAGAAGGATGCGCTTGTCGGTCATGGGCTTGCCGCCTTCTCGGCGTCTATGTCGGGCGCTGGAGGTTCTTCAGCGGGCGGCGGGACCGGCGACGTCGCGGCTGGCGCCGGCGCCAGCTGTTCAATACGCGCCTCCTCTGGCGCTGTTTGCGGCGCCGCCTTTTGGCGATCGCCCGCCGTCAGTACGAGCGCAAGCACGGCCCCGGCCAGCACGCCGATCCAAAACGCCGGCATCTGGTACCATTTGCGCTCTTCGCGCGGGGCCTCCGCGCTAATCTTGCGCGCCGCGCCCTCGATGGCCGTCAGGGCGTGGGGCAAGCGACGCAGCGCGGCAAAGCCTTGGCCAAGCTCATCGGCGGCGCGGCGCGAGACCGCGTCAGGTCCCAATTCACGCTTCACCCAACGCTCGACGATCGGACGCGAGGCCGACCACATATCGTGTTGGGGATCGAGCGCGCGTGAAACGCCCTCGACTTGCACCATGGTTTTCTGCAGCAGCACCAGTTCGGGGCGTAAATGCATGCCAAACATATGGGTGACGTCGAACAATTGCAGAAGCAGGCGGCTCATCGAGATGCCGTCGGCGGTCTTGCCGAAGATGGGCTCGCCGATTGCGCGCAAGGCTTGAGCGAATTCCTCGACGGTGAATTTTTCCGGCACGTAGCCGGCCTCCTGGTGCACTTCGGCGACGCGGCGATAATCGCGCCGCAGGAAGCCGTACAGAATCTCGGCGAGGTACCGCCGCTCCTTATGGCCGATGCGCCCCATGATGCCGAAGTCGACGATCCAGAGCTTGCCGTCCTTGCCGTAGAGCAGATTGCCCTCGTGCATGTCGGCGTGGAAGAACCCGTGATCGAGCGCCGCAGCCAGGAACCCGCGCGTAATGGCGATGGCGAGAGCGCTTCGGTCAGCGCCTGCCTGATCGAGCGCTTTCAGATCCGTGAGCCGGACGCCATCGATCCAATCAAGCGTCATGACGCGCTTGGAGGAGCGCGTCCAATCGATGTTCGGTACGGAGAGGTAGCCGTCCTTCTCAGCAACTTCGCGAAACTCCGCCGCCGCGCCCGCTTCAAGACGCAGATCCAGTTCGCGCTCCATAGCGCCTGTGACGGTGTCGATGAACTGCACCGGCTCGAGCCGCCGCGACTGAGGCGAAAACAATTCGATGGCCTGGGCTAGAAAGCGCAACGCCGCCATTTCCTTGGCGAGCTTCTTCTCGATGCGCGGCCTCAAGACCTTGATGGCGACGACGCCCTTGCGCGGAATGATCGCCTGGTGAACCTGCGCGATCGACGCAGCGGCTACGGCTTCGGAAATCTGGCCAAACAGCGACTCGGTGCCCCCGAGTTCGGCATTGATCGTGTCGAGCGCGGCAAAATAAGAGAAGGGCGGCAGGCGGTCTTTCAAGCGCCCTAGTTCCTGCGCCACGGTCACCCCAATCATGTCGGGGCGTGTCGCGAGGAACTGGCCGACCTTCACGTAGGCGGGTCCAAGTCGCTCCAACGCCTTCGCGAGGCGTTCACCAACAGAGCGGCCGCGCCGGCGCTTGGCGAAGGCCCGCAGCAAGGTGTGGGTGGCTTGGAGTGAAACCGGATAGCGCTCGTAATATTCTTCCGGCAACAGCACGTCGAAGCGCGCGAGCGTCACCGCCACGCGGAGCAACCGCCAGCTATGTCCGATCCAGGCAAACACTAAACTGACCAACCCCAATGCAGAGCGCAAACGCCGCCGGCCATGTTGCGATAGGCCGTGCGCGCGAAACCCGCCTCGCCGATCATAGCCAGGAAGCGTTCCTGATCTGGAAACCGGCGGATGGATTCCACCAGATATCTGTAGGAATCGGCGTCATTCGCGAGCAATTTCCCCAAGGCCGGGATCGCGTTAAAGGAGTAGAAATCATAAAAAGGCTCGAGCCCGCCCACCGCCAGGCGAGAGAATTCCAAGCAATAGAAACGCCCGCCAGGCTTCAGCACACGCTTGGCTTCGCGCAGGACGGCTCGAATGTCGGTGCAGTTCCTGATGCCGAAAGAGATGATGTAGGCGTCGGCGGCGCCGTCATTGACGGGCAGTTTTTCAGCATCGCCTTCATGCCAGAAGAGGCCTTCTTCGCCGCGTCGCCGGCCGGCTTCGAGCATCTTTGTATTGATATCGATGACGTGAATTTCAGGCGGTTCTAATCCGCGCCTTTGGGCGGCTGCGTCGCCCAGCTTCTTCAATCGCCGCGCGATGTCGCCAGTGCCGCCGGCGACATCGAGAATGAGTTCGCCTGGCTGGGGGTTGAGCTTGGCCGCCGCAGCGTCCTTCCAAAGCCGATGCATGCCCCCCGACATCGCGTCGTTCATCAAGTCGTATTTGCCGGCGACCGAACTGAACACCTCGCGCACGCGGGAGGCCTTTTCCGCCTTGGGCACGTCCTCGAAGCCAAAGGAAGCCGTCTCGTCATTCATGGGCCCGACCATAGCCGCCAGGGGAGAGTGGGGCTATATCGCGCGGTCATGGTTTCACGTTTGAATTCCGGCATTTCGCCGCATGCCTGAGCTGCCAGAAGTTGAGACGGTGCGCCGCGGTCTGGCGCCCCATCTCGTCGGGCGGCGCATCGCCCGGGCGAAGCCCAATCGCGCCGATCTGCGGTTTCCGTTCCCGGCGCGCTTTGCAGCGCGGCTCAAGGGCCGGCGTGTCGATGCGCTTACTAGGCGGGCAAAGTATATTCTGGCCCATCTCGACGACGGCAATGTGTGGGTCACGCATCTGGGCATGACTGGCCGATGGTCCATCATTGGCGCCAAGCGCCAGCCCGGCGAGCTCTATTACGCCGACCCGCCCGATCCGGCGCACACCCACTTTGTCGTGGAGACGGAGGAGGGCGCGCGACTCGAATTCAACGATCCGCGCCGGTTCGGCTACATGGATTTGATCGCTGAGAGCGCATTGGAGGCCCACGCCTTCTTCAAGTCGATGGGTCCCGAGCCGCTCGGCAACCAGTTCCACCTGCCGTACTTGAAACATGCTCTTGCGGGCAAGAAAACAAGCATTAAGGCCGCGTTGCTGGATCAGCGCGTGGTGGCGGGGTTGGGCAACATCTATGTGGTTGAGGCGCTTTTTCGCGCCGGCATCGCGCCAAGCAAGCCGGCGGGCCGCATTTCGTCGCAGCGCCTGGAGCGCCTCTTTCACGCCATCAGGGCCGTGCTCGCAGAAGCGATCGAGGCGGGCGGTTCTACGCTAAGCGATTACGCAAACGTCGATGGCGCGCAGGGCGGATTTCAACATCGCTTTCGAGTGTACGACCGCGCAGGTGAAGCCTGCGCGACAAAGGATTGCGGCGGGACCATTACGCGCGCCGTTCACGCGGGGCGCTCCACATTCTGGTGTCCGCGGTGTCAGCGTTAGAATCGTCGAACAAGTGTGATTGATTTTCGCCGGCGGACGGCGCAACAAGCCTCATGGCTTACGAAAATATTTTGGTTGAAACCGACGCTGGCGTGGGCGTCATTCGTCTCAATCGGCCCAAAGCGCTCAATGCGCTCAACGACGCGCTGATCGACGAGTTGAACGCCGCGCTGGATGCGTTCGAGGCTGACCCCTTGGTCGGCTGCATCGTCATCACCGGTTCGGAGAAGGCCTTCGCAGCTGGCGCTGACATCAAACAAATGGCCGAGGGCCAGTTCAGCGATTACTACGCGCGCGATCCGTTCCAGAATCTCGAGCGCGTGCCGCGCTGCCGGAAACCAACAATTGCAGCCGTTGCCGGCTTTGCGCTGGGCGGCGGCTGTGAGCTCGCCATGATGTGCGATTTCATCATTGCGGCGGAAAACGCAAAGTTCGGCCAGCCCGAAATCACGCTTGGCGTCATGCCTGCATGGGGTGGTTCCCAGCGGCTCACGCGCTCGATCGGCAAAGCCAAAGCGATGGATCTTTGCCTCACGGGCCGCATGATGGACGCCAGCGAAGCCGAACGTTGCGGTCTGGCTGCGCGCATCGTGCCCGTTGAGAAGCTGATGGAAGAAACGCTCGCTGCGGCGAAGAAGATCGCCGCGATGGGACGCCTTGCCGTAATCGCCAACAAGGAAGCGGTGAACGTGGCGTTCGAGACGCCGCTGAACGAGGGACTGAAGTTCGAACGGCGCTTGTTCTATGGCCTTTTCGCGACCGAGGATCAGAAGGAAGGCATGGCCGCTTTCGTCGAAAAGCGCCCGCCCGGTTTCAAACATCGCTGAGCGATTTGACGTGACGCTAGGGCGGGGCTATACGCCCGCGCTTCATCTCCGAACCATTCGATCTGGAACCTGAAGTCTCATGGCGAATACGAAATCCGCACAGAAGGCGGCCCGCGTCACCGATCGCCGCACCACGGTGAACAAGGCGCGGCGCACTCGCATGCGATCCTCGTGGCGCGCAGCAGAGGAAGCGATCGAAGCGGGCGACGCTCAGAAGGCGCAAGCAGCGCTGAAAAAAGCCGAATCCGACACAATGCGTGCTGCATCGAAGGGCGTGGTTCACAAGAATCTCGCCAGCCGGAAAGTGGCGCGCCTCTCGAAGCGAGTGACAGCCCTTTCCCGCGCAAAATGAAGCCTGCCGGGCGGCGCGAAACACTACCGAAGATCGTCCGAAAACGCCCAAATTCCAATGTTTCGCTTGCGTGACAAGCGTGTGGACGTCCTGTTAAATCTCGTCCGGATGCGGCCTATAATCCTACCTGAGATCACACCCATTTGTCTGGAGTTATTGTGCAAAAACAATGTGTTGCAATTAATTGTGTATAGCTAACCGTTATATTAGTTTCGGACGCCGTGTGGGGTATTGACCTTGGCCTTCTGATCGGGTCATCGTCTCCCTTGTCCGGCGAACTCATCCGCCGTTTGACGCCTCAGTGACACCTGATGCAGGGCATCGGGCCGAAATGGTCATTCGGCGCGAACGGGAGAGGTGCGTCCGTCGGAGGGGGCGGCTGTAACACAATGTTCTTAGCGGGGGTTGGCTATGGAACTTGGACAAGAAATGGCCCGCCAGGCTGTGGCGGGTTTGGGAGTGGCGCGCGCCTATGAATTAGTGCGCAAGGAGCTGATGGGCGACTTCGGGGCGGATTTTTTTCGCTCCTACATCGACCCATTGAGATTAGTGGCTGAATTTGACGGCGTGCTGGTGTTCCGCGCGGACACCCGCGTGGCGCAAGAGCGGTTGCGTCAGCAGGTCCAGCACAGGCTGGAGGCGCGGCTGCGCGCCTATGAGCCCAATCTTGGTCCGGTTGAGATTCTCCTGGCGCACGAAATTCCCGAGGATGTCCGCGCCCTTGCGGATGCCCGCATAGAGGAGGCCCGCCCGGCCGCACGCGCCGAACCCGTGGCGCGTCTCGGCATGACATTCGAGACATTCTGCGCCGACGCCTCAAACGCGCGCCCGGTTGCGGTGGCGCGCATGATCGCGGAGGGCTCCGCCGACAGCTTTCCAGTCTGGTTGGTGCATTCCCCACCCGGATGCGGAAAATCGCATCTGCTTCAATCGATTGCCCACGAGGCCGGGCTGAGGACGCCTGATCGGCGGGTGTTGCTCATGACGGGACAGGAGTTCTTGGAGACCTTCCAGTCGGCGTTGCACAAAAAGCGCGACTCATCGGCGTTCAAGGACATGGTGCGCGCACCTGACCTCTTGTTGATCGACGACTTCCACCGAATCTGTGGCAAGCGCGCGACGGAGGAAGAAGCTTTCGACACCATGCACGACGTGACGCGCCGCGGCGGACACGTTGTGCTCGCCGCCAACCATGGCGCGGAAGGCCTTGAAGGACTTGACGTTTCCTTGCGCGCGAAACTCAAAGGCGTCGCGGCGTGCGAGATTTTGGAACCCGACGCCGCGCTGCGCCGGCGGATCTTGGATGCGCGGATCGCTCATCACGCCCTTGCCGCGCGGGGGTTTCGCGTTGCAGCGGAAGCTCTCGACATGATCGCAGAGCGAATGCATGTCACCGGCCGCGAGCTTGACGGGGCGGTGTGCCAATTGCTCATAGAGTGGAAAATCTCAGGAGGGACTGAAGTGACGCTAGATGCCGCAGCCAACGCCCTGCAGACCAAATTGTCGGACGCCGCCGAGCGTCGCATCACCGTGCAATTGGTGCAAAAGGTTGTCGCGCGTCATCACAATATGAGCGTGCAGCAAATGCTTGAGCGCACGCGGCGTCACGCCATTGCCCGTCCCAGGCAGGTGGCCATGTACCTGGCGTGCAAGATGACGCACGCATCACTGCCTGACATCGGTCAGCGCTTTGGCGGATTTGATCACACCACGATCATGTACGCGCGCGACCGTATCGCGCAGATGATCAAACAGGACCCAAATCTGAGCGCCGAGCTCGAAGGCATTGCGCGCGCGATCCGCCGCGAACCCTAGTCCTGGCGGAGAGGGCTGTCTCCAGCCCCAAGGCCTTGCAAATTTGGCTTGGGGCTGGCGCGGCTTCTGCTAGTTTCTCACCCCCTGCGGGCGCCGACTCGGGGCCGCTCGCAGGGGGTTTTTGTATCCGGCGCGCGTCGGCGTGCTCGGAAGCCCAGGATGAAGCAATGCGGCTGACGATCGAGCGCTCGGCGCTCTTGAAGGCGCTGAACCACGTTCAGAGCGTGGTGGAACGGCGCAATACGATCCCGATCTTGTCGAACGTGCTGATGGCCGCCCAAGGCGATAGCTTGAAGCTCACAGCCACCGACCTCGACATCGAGATCACGGAAGGTGCGCCGGCGGAGGTCGAGCGCGCGGGCCAAACAACGGCGCCAGCGAACTACCTCTATGATTTCGTGCGCAAGCTCCCAGAAAACACGCCGGTGAAACTCGATGTCTCCGGCGACGATCCCCGCCTTTTCATTTCCGCAGGCAAGTCGAGGCTGCACCTGCCCATTCTGCCGGCAGGCGATTTTCCCTCCATGCCCTCAGACGGTTTCGAGACGCGGTTTGAAATCGAGCCGACGGAATTGGCGCGCCTCATCGACAAGACGCGCTTTGCGATTTCGACGGAAGAAACGCGCTATTACCTGAACGGCATCTTCTTTCACACTGTCGCTATCGATGGGACGGCGCGTCTGCGCGCGGTCGCCACGGACGGTCATCGCCTCGCGCTCGCCGATTTTACCGCCCCCAAGGGCGCCCAGGGCATGCCTGGCGTCATCGTGCCGCGCAAGACCATCAACGAATTGAAGCACCTGCTCGATGATGCGGCCGATATGGTCGAGATCGCTGTATCGCCGCAGAAGATTCGCTTCGCGCTCGGCGATGCCGTGCTGACGTCGAAACTGATTGACGGCTCGTTTCCGGAATATGCGCGCGTCATCCCCAAGGCGAACCAAAAGAAGCTGAAGATCGACAACAAGGCGTTCGCGGACGCAGTTGACCGAGTGGCCACGGTGTCGGCGGAGCGGTCCCGCTCAGTGCGCTTGGCGCTCGAGAAGGACAAGGTCACGCTCACAGTGAACAACCCTGATGCTGGCGTGGCGACCGAGGACTTGGCCGCCAGTTATCGCGACGATGGGCTCGAGATCGGATTCAACGCGCGGTATTTGCTTGATGTCGCCCAGCAGATCGAAGGCGAGGAAGCCCTGTTCGAATTGGCCGATTCCGGCTCGCCTACGCTCGTGCGCGATGAGGCCGATGAGAACGCCCTTTATGTGCTGATGCCGCTGAGGGTGTGAGGCCGCACATCATCCGCACCGAACTGACCGCCCAATGAATATCCGTCATCCCGGACACGCGGAGCGCGATCCAGGACCCAGGGGCCGCCCGCGCGGCCCCACAATCGGCTGGGTCCCGGCTCCCCCTTCGGTTGGCCGGGATGACGGAGGATGACTTGTTGAGTGTGCTCGTGACGCACGCTCTCCACATTTCCCGCTTGACGCTGACCGATTTCCGCAACCATGCCGCGCTCGATCTTCCGCTCGACGCGCGCCCGGTGTGTTTGTTTGGCCCCAACGGCGCCGGCAAGACCAACGTCCTTGAAGCATTGACGATGCTTGCACCGGGCAGGGGTCTGCGGGGCGCATCCCTTGTCGATGTCGCTCGCGCCGGTGATGAGCATCGGCTGCAGCCGTGGGCGGTATCGGCTCGCGTGATGCAGCATGGCGAGGAGACAGTTCTGGGCGCGGGCGCAGAACGCACGCCAGAGGGCGTCAAGCGCATTGCGCGCCGGGACGGGGCGCCCGCCACCGCAGCCGAGCTGGCGCAGGCGGCGCGCATGACATGGCTGACGCCAGCTATGGATCGGCTGTGGTCGGGGCCAGCGGGCGACAGGCGTCGCTTTTTTGATCGCCTCACCCTTGCGCGCGCAACCGAGCATGGTCAGGCGGCGGCGGCCTACGAACGCGCGATGCGCGAGCGCCAGCGCCTTCTGATCGATCGCGTTTTCGATGACGGCTGGCTGGGTGGATTGGAGCGGGAGATGTCTGCGCATGGAGCGGCCATCGCGGCGGCGCGCGTGGAGACCCTGCATCGCCTGCAGGACGCCATCGATGCGCGCCCCGACGGGGCTTTTCCGAAGGCGGCGCTCACACTTGAAGGGTCGCTTGAGGCGCGCTTTGAGGCCGGCGCCAAGAGCGCCGACGTGGAGGAGGAGTTCGCGGCGGTCCTGCGCGAGGCGCGCGGCCGCGACGCCGGCGCGGGGCGCGCGCTGGACGGCCCCCACCGCAGCGACCTCAGGGCCCGTCATGCGGCCAAGGGTATGGACGCCGACCAATGCTCCACCGGCGAACAAAAGGCGCTGCTCTTGGGACTGACGCTGGCGCAGGCTCGCGCGCTCGCCAACGACCCGGGCGCGGGTCCCTCGCTCATCCTGGTCGATGAAGCGGCCGCTCACTTGGACGCCGTTCGCCGCGCCGCCCTTTTCGAAGAACTCCTCGCCAATCCCGGGCAGGCATGGCTTACCGGCACGGACGAAAACCTGTTCGAAGCATTCGGCGTCCGAGTGCAAATGTTCGAAGTGCGCGATGGCGTGGTGCACGCAACGTCAGCGTGACAAGAGCGCCGAAATTTGGTGCTGTGGCGCTGGAGGCGCGCCTATGTCATCGATCTGGAACTATGAGGGCGAGTACGATCCAAACGAGGACGCATGGTCGGCCGATCTCGACGCCATAGATGTGAGCGTCGCGGAACGCTTTCGCGATGACAACATGTGGCCGTTCTTCGCGCGGCTGCGGCGCGACGCACCCGTGCATTATTGTCGCGAGAGCCGCTTCGGGCCGTACTGGTCGGTGACCAAGTTCAACGACATCATGCATGTCGAGACCAACCACAAGATTTTCTCCTCCGCGCCATCGATCACCATTGTCGATCCGATGGAGGATTTTCCCTTGCCGATGTTCATCGCGATGGACCCGCCCAAGCACGACGTGCAGCGCAAGACGGTGAGCGCGATCGTCGCGCCGGATAACCTGGCAAAGCTTGAAGGGACTATCCGCGCACGCGCGGGCGCGTTGCTCGATGAGGTTCCGCGTGGGGAGGTGTTCAACTGGGTCGACAAGATATCGATTGAGCTGACGACGCAAATGCTGGCGACGCTGTTCGACTTTCCGTGGCAAGATCGCCGCAAGCTTACGCGCTGGTCCGATGTCGCCACCGCCGCGCCGGGCTCGGGAATTGTCGAAAACCAGGAGCAACGGCGCGCGGAATTGCTCGAATGTCTCGCCTACTTCACGGATTTGTGGAACGACCGGGTGAAGAAAGAGGCGACTCCAGATCTCATTTCGATGCTCGCCCATGGCGAGGAAACCAAGAACATGGCGCCTCAGGAGTATCTGGGAAATCTTATTCTGCTCATCGTCGGGGGCAATGACACGACGCGCAATTCGATCACGGGCTCGCTCTACGCATTGAGCAAATGGCCGGATCAGAATGAGAAACTACGCGCTAATCCGGCGCTAATCCCCGCGCTCGTTTCCGAGACGATCCGCTGGCAAACCCCGCTCGCGCACATGCGGCGCACCGCGACGCAGGATGCTGAAGTCGGCGGGCGCAAGATCAAGGCCGGAGACAAGGTGGTGATGTGGTACGTCTCGGGAAACCGCGACGACGAGGTCATCGCCGATCCCAACAATTTCAATATCGAGCGTGAGAATGTGCGCCGCCATCTGTCTTTCGGCTTCGGCATTCACCGCTGCGTCGGCAATCGGCTGGGCGAGATGCAGCTGCGCATCGTGTGGGAGGAAATCCTGAAACGCTTCCCGAAAATCGAGGTTGTCGGAGAGCCCAAGCGCGTGCTTTCGGCGTTCGTGAAAGGATACGAAACGCTGCCCGTAATGATCCCGAATTGAGATCGCCGGCGGGCGCCGAAAAGGTCAGAAAAGCTCGCTGAAAACCGAGACTTTCGGTGCATCAAACCCTATATTGGCTCGTGATTTCAGACCCGATTCGTTACGCATGAACGCTCCGCAGAACGCCCCCGCGAGCGCGCCGGACTATGGCGCGGAATCCATCAAAGTTCTCAAGGGCTTAGATGCGGTAAGAAAACGTCCAGGCATGTATATTGGGGACACCGACGACGGCTCGGGTCTCCATCACATGATCTACGAGGTGGTCGACAACGCTATTGATGAGGCGTTGGCCGGGCATGCCAAGAGGGTGGAGGTGATTTTACACCCCGACGGCAGCGCCGAAGTCACCGACGACGGGCGCGGCATTCCCACCGACATCCACAAGGAAGAGGGCGTCTCGGCCGCCGAGGTCATCATGACCCAGCTGCACGCAGGCGGTAAGTTCGACCAGAATTCCTACAAGGTCTCCGGGGGGCTGCACGGAGTTGGCGTGAGCGTTGTGAATGCGCTCTCCGAGTGGCTCGACCTCACCATCTGGCGGGATGGGAAAGAGCATTACATGCGGTTCGCCGAGGGCGAGCCCGTAGCGCCGCTGGCGCTGGTGGGCGATGCGCCCCAAGAAAACGCAAAGCCCAAGCGCGGCACGGCGGTGCGTTTCCTCGCCAGCACCAAGACGTTCACGATGACTGACTATGATCGCAAGACGATCGAGCACCGCCTGCGCGAACTCGCCTTTCTCAATTCCGGCGTGCGCATCGTCTTCAAGGATCTGCGCGGGCCCGAGCCGTTTGAAGAAACGCTCTTCTACGAAGGCGGCGTCAGGGCCTACGTCGCCCACCTCGACCGCTCACGCACCGCGCTCATTCCATCGGCGGTCTATGTCAATGGCGAGCGCGACGGCATCCACATCGAAGCGTCGCTGCAATGGAACGACGGCTACCACGAAACCACGCTCTGCTTCACCAACAACATCCCGCAGAAGGATGGCGGCACGCACCTGGCGGGCTTTCGCGGCGCGCTGACGCGAGTGGTGAACAATTACATGCAGAGTTCGGGCCTGGCCAAAAAGGAAAAGGTCGAGATCACGGGCGATGATGCGCGCGAGGGCCTCACATGCGTGCTTTCAGTCAAAGCGCCCGATCCTAAATTCTCATCGCAAACCAAGGAAAAGCTTGTTTCCTCCGAAGTGCGCCCCGCGGTCGAAAGCCTGATGGCCGAGGCGCTGACGCACTGGTTTGAGGAAAACCCGACGCCGGCGCGCGAAGTGATGGGCAAGATCGTGCAGGCGGCCGCTGCCCGTGAAGCCGCGCGCAAGGCCCGCGAAATGCGGCGCAAATCGGCGCTCGATGTCGCTTCGCTGCCGGGCAAGCTCGCCGACTGCCAGGAGAAGGACCCCGCCAAGTCTGAGCTCTTCATCGTCGAGGGCGATTCCGCAGGTGGCTCGGCCAAGCAGGGGCGCAACCGCGAAAACCAGGCGGTGCTGCCGCTGCGGGGCAAAATCCTCAACGTGGAGCGCGCGCGTTTCGACAAGATGCTCTCGAGCGAGCAGGTGGGCACGCTCATCACCGCGCTCGGCGCCGGCATCGGCCGCAGCGAGGGCGACATCGATCTCGCCAAGCTGCGCTACCACCGCATCATCATCATGACCGACGCCGACGTCGACGGCGCCCACATCCGCACGCTGCTGTTGACGTTCTTCTATCGCCAGATGCCCGAGATCATCGACGGCGGTTTCCTCTACATCGCCCAGCCCCCGCTCTACAAAGCCAGCAAAGGCAAGAGCGGGCGTTATCTGAAGGACGAAGCCGAGTACGAGAGCTTCCTGATCGAAGAAGGCGTCTCCGGCGCCGTGCTCGAAATCGAAGGCGGCGCGCAGGTAGCGGGCGAAGATCTGAAACGCCTGGCGCGCGAAGCCGTGGCCGCGGAAGCCTTGATCAAGCGCTTGCATCAGCGCGCGCCCGATGACGTGTTGGAGCAGGCAGCCCTTGCCGGCGCCTTCGCGCCGGGTGCGAATGACGCACAAGCCCAAGGCGCGGCCGCGCGCCTGAACGCCATCGCGGAGGAAGGCGAAAACAATTGGACTGGGCGCTTCGATCCAGATCACGCGCTGGTGCTGGAGCGCACGGTGCGCGGCGTCGCCGAACGCGTGGTGCTGGATCGGCTGTTGCTCGCTTCAGCCGATGCGCGCCGGCTGGCAGATCGCGTGCCGGCTCTGCGCGAAACCTATGCCGGGCGCGCTTCCTTGCGGCGTGCGGGCGATGTGACGCCCGTGCATGGGCCGCGCTCGCTGCTGACCGCGATTGAAACTGCCGGGCGCAAAGGCATTTCGGTGCAGCGCTACAAGGGTCTTGGCGAAATGAACGCCGACCAGCTCTGGGAAACCACGCTCGATCCCGACGCGCGCGTGCTGCTGCAGGTGAGGGTCGCCCACGCCGACGAAGCCGATGAGATGTTTTCCAAGCTGATGGGCGATGTGGTGGAACCGCGGCGCGAGTTCATCCAAGAGAACGCGCTGGACGCGGCGGTGGATGCTTAGGGGTTAGCAGAACGTTTCCAAGTTGGACCGCGCGGCTCCTGCCGCGCCTATGGGTTGTCACGTGCGCCTATCTTTGAAGGGTGATGCTTTGCGCGGCGGGAGCCGCGCGCTCCAACCCACAACCGCCGCCAAGTTGGACCGCGCGGCTCCTGCCGCGCCTATGGGTTGTCACGTGCGCCTATCTTTGAAGGGTGATGCTTTGCGCGGCGGGAGCCGCGCGCTCCAACTTGACCTTTCCACCCCTTGAGCCCGCGCGGGTCTTGAGCAAATCTTTTGTTGACGGCAGACGCAAGCGCGCCAACGAGGGGACGCATGTCGATAGGGATCCGCGCCTTCTTCCACGAACCGACGTTTACGGTGAGCTATCTGGTTTGGGATCGCGCCAGCGGGAAGGGCGTTATCATCGACAGCGTGCTCGATTTTGACCAGAAATCCGGGCGCACAGGCACGCACTCGGCGCAAGCCATGCTCGAGGCCGCGCGCGAAGAGGGCGTGACGCTCGAGTGGGTATTGGAGACCCATGCCCACGCCGATCACTTATCGGCCGCGCCGTTCCTCAAGCGCGCGACGGGCGCAAGGATCGCGATCGGCGAGCATATCTCCATCGTCCAGGCGACGTTCAGCCGCGTCTTCAATCTTGTCGATGCGGATACCGACGGCCGCGCCTTCGATCGATTGCTGAAGGACGGCGAAACGCTGCCTTTGGGTGCTGCGGAAATCGAGGTGATGTTCACGCCGGGCCATACCCCGGCCTGCGTGAGCTACAAGATCGGCGATGACGTGTTTGTGGGCGACACTCTTTTCATGCCCGACTATGGCACCGCGCGCTGCGATTTTCCCGGCGGCGATGCGCACGCGCTCTATCGCTCCATTCGCCGAATTCTAGACCTCCCGCCCCAGACACGCCTTTTCATGTGCCACGATTACAAAGCGCCGGGCCGCGAAACTTATTCCTGGGAGACGAGCGTCGCCGAGCAACGCCGGAGCAATGTTCACATAAAGGATGGGACTACGGAAACGGCTTTTGTCGCCATGCGCGAGACGCGCGACAAACAATTGGAGATGCCGGCCCTCATCCTGCCGGCAATTCAGGTCAACATTCGCGCGGGCGAACTGCCGGCGCCGGAAAGCAACGGGCTGCGCTATTTGAAATTACCGCTCGACGCGCTTTAGCGGCGCATCGCGAGTATCGCGTGCGGTGGTCCCTTACATCACGTTAGCGGCCTGGACTTGAAGTTCGTTAGCGGCCGCCGATTGCACTAACAGCCGAAGGCGCGCGCGTTGGAAAAGTGACTTGACGTTCGCACGCACGGGGTGTTCCATTTCGGAGTCGGAAGACATCAGCGTGAGCATCGCCGGTTCCCGTTTGCGAAGCTCAAGCAGCGTACAACACCTGGGCCACGGCGCGCGTTCGGTGCTCTTCCCGTTCGACGAAAACACCGCGCAGCATGGTGCTGCAGGAGAGCGGGCCAGTCGAGGTCGGCCGGCGTCAGGCGACGTTTCAGCGTATGGTGATGTTTGCGGGAACAAACAGGCAACCGTGCAGACTCCAGAGGGACGGAAAAATCACGGAGTGACACCCATGCGCTTGGTGCTCGCGATCTTGTTTGTAGTGATTACGGCCGCGCCATTGACGGCATCCGGGCAGACTCAGCCGCAGAGGTCGCCGCAGACCATGCAGACGTCGCCCACACCCTTGAACATACCCACGTACGCAGACCTGCAAGCACAGATTCGGACGCTCCAGGCCCAACTGAGCGCAATGACGGCGCAGCGCGATAACGCAACGCGGAACGCGCCAGATTGGGGTTGGAGCTGGCGCGCGTGCAGGCCGAACTTCGGCAGCTGACAACGCCGGGTGGGCCGTGGGTGAGGGCGCGCTGCGAGAACTTCGAATTTACACGCAACACAGCTGGGCAGACGCGCCACTGCGCCCCCTATGCGTGTGATGGGTTTTCAGGCGTGTGCCGTGCAAGTTGTTTATCGACGGCGGAGTGCGCGCGTGGCTTCCGTTGCAACAGCATGGAAAGGTGCGTGCCTGGATAAGCCGCCGCTATTGCCGATCAATTGCCATGACAGGCACGGCGGCCATCCTCACCCACCTTGCTTCGCCATCGGCTTGCGCGCTCGTCGTGCAAGAAACAGTCGCAACCGCGACCTCGCTCCAACCCACTTCTATCGCGCCGATCAAGCTCAGCGTGGCATTGTTTGACGGCTGCAGGACAACGGTCGCGTAGTCGAGATTGCTCGCGCCGGCGGGGTCGACGGCCGCGACCTCCGATTCGTCACGCCACAGGCGGCATGCTGCCAGAACGCGTTCTTGCCCATTCCAATTGTAAACGACCGCCTTCGCGAGGACCACGTAAATGCCAGGGTCCAGCCGCAGGCGCCCAACAATCGTCTCCACTGTGCGCGGCAACATGGTGTTGCCCCCGGACGAGATATGGCCGACGGCTGTCGTCGTCGGTGCGCGGGTTTCCGGAGGAATGGCTAGAATTGAAGGATCGATTGGCGCCATGACATCTTGGGCGTCCAATCTCTTGGCGCCCTCCGACTGTATCGCCGCCCCGTCGGATGAGAGCGGCGCCGATTCAGCCGCATCGAAGGCCAGAGCGAACCCGGCGATTGCCGCCAAGCCAAGCAACAAATACCTCATGGACGCCTCCCTGCCGCGCGTGCACCAGCAATGAAGTCGCCGTCCACCACGGCGGATTCTCTTAGCATCCGGCGCCTCGGGATGGAACCATTAGCCGATGCGACTTTGAAGGTCGTTGGAACGTCTGCCGCCGTGTCGCTTCGCTCGTTCACCGCGCCGATCGCATGGTCGGCCGGGGTTACGTGCGGCGGGCGCGGGAGCGTGCTAGACCGTCCACGCGGCGGCGCCAAAGCGAACCGCGCCTGAGCGTGTCGGCCTTGGCCGAAAATCTCTTCCGCGGTTCAACCTGGTTGAGTCGTCGCGCGTCCGACAGCAAGGAGACGGCTTATGAACACCTACATCCTCCTCGCATCCTGGACCGAGCAGGGCGTGCGCAATCTGAAAGATGCGCCCGCTCGCCTCGACGCAGCGAAAAAGGCGATCAAGGCGCTCGGCGGCGAACTTAAGAGCTTCCACATGACCATGGGCCGCCATGATATGGTCGTGATCTACGAGGCCCCGAGCGACGAAGTCTCAGCGCGTTTCACGCTGGCGGTGGCGCAAGGCGGCAACATTCGCACGGAGACGCTGAAGGCGTTCAATGAAGCGCAATACCGCGACATAGTCGGCTCGTTGGGCTGACGTTCGTTGGCGCGGATGACGGCGCTTTCCAGCGTTGAGCAAACGCTGGAGTGGGTTCGCCGCTTACAGCTGGTGATGGAAGCGAGCGCCCCGCCCGGCGTGCCCTCGTTCGTCGAGGCGGTTGCGGGTGGCCCGGTGAAGGGCAGCTGGTGGGCCCACCCTCTGGGCAAGCGCATGTACGTGCTGAGCGAGGCGGTGGCGGACTCGGGCGAGGTTATGGTGGTGAAGTTGCTCGGCGGGAAGCGCACTTGGATCCACCGCGATAGTTGGCCACTGGTGTTGCGGGTGGTGCTCGACAAGGAGTGGAGGGCCGAGCGGCTCGCGCGCGTGAACGCCGAGGCGGCAGGGCAGTTCCAGCGTATCGAAAAGGCGGGACGGGTGAGAGCGCCGCCGCCCGCGCCGACCACCGCGCTCGAGAAGCGGATGCTTGTGCACGTGGCCAGTGAGCACTCGCCGAGCGGAAGGCATGTGAAGGTCGCCACGGCCTGGAACGCCTGGGCAAGCGCGGTCGGAGCGGATGGAGCAGGCGCGGACTTGAGCTTGGCCGAGGCGCTGGCCGGACTCAACAAGTTGGCGGCCGGCCATCCCACCGCGCTCAATTAGAACGAACACCGGCATCGGCGCGAGCGAGTGCAGAAGCGGAGCTATCCGCTCGACCGCCGCGCGCGTCGGATCGAGCGTGTGCTAGTTTGCCCTCATGTCGCTTCGCCTCTTCGCCGCACTCGATTTGCCTGATGATGTTGCAGAGCGGCTCCTGGCGCTGATGAAGGGCGTGCCGGGCGCAAAGTGGCGTCCGCGCGAGAACCTGCATCTGACGTTGCGGTTTTTCGGTGAAGTGGCCGAACCGGGCGCCGACGATATCGACGCGGAACTCTCCTCGATTGCGGAAAACAACGCGCCTTTCGAATTGCAGCTCAAGGGCGCGGGGTCGTTCGGCGGCGCCGATCCACACACGCTGTGGGTCGGAGCAGGCGAGAGCCCCGGCCTCGCCAGGCTCGCGGCCGATTGCGAGCGCGCTGCGCGCCGGGCCGGCCTCAAGCCGGATTCGCGCAGGTTCGCACCGCACGTGACGCTCGCCTATCTTTCCGGCGCGCCGCTCGATCGGGTGCAGTCGTTCGAAACGCGGCTGGGTTTGTTCGAGACGCGGCCGTTTCGCGTTGAGAGTTTTGGGCTTTACGCCAGCTTCACGCGCAAATCCGGCCCGAGCCTTTATCGGCTCGAGGCCGAGTACGCATTGCGCCGCAATTAGCTAGCGTCCCTCTCCGCGCGGGGAAAGACGAAGTGTTACGAAACCGGCGCCGGTTGTGGCGCTTCAGGAGCAGGTGGCGGCGTATCGCGCACCATGGTGGCCGGCGGGGGGTTAGGGCCCATCGCGCAGCAGCGCACCTGCACCTCGAGCACCTGCGAATTGTAGCGGCATTCCATATCGTTCACGGAACGCAGGATCGCCATGCCGCCGGCGCGCGTGGTGTAGCGCGTCTGCGTGCAGCTCGCGAGCACATAGCCCGGATCGCATGTACCGGTTCGCGTGCGGTTGAGCGTGCGTGTGACGCAAACGACATTGCGCGCCATCGCCTGGTCGGCGGTGGATTGCGCGCGATTGGCGATGCCGAGCACATTGGCGATACGGTCGCCAAGCGTCATTGTATCCTGGTGCTGCTTGCAGATATCGGTGTCGGCGCGGCCGGGATCTTCCCCGCACCATTGAGCGATGGTCATGTCCCCGGTCAGATTGGAGCAGGCGCCAGCGAGAAGCATCACGGCGACCGCGCCGAAAAGAGAGGCAATGCGCATGTCTTGCGCCCTTTCCTTCTGGAGCCCCAGTGTCGCAAACCGCAAAGCAGGTGTGGCGTCAAGACTTGTCTCGATTGAGGGGATCGCCAATTAGGCGAACTTGCGGAGGTTTCATGCAGACGCGGAATATTTTCATCCTGACAGGGTCGGGCATTTCGGCTGAATCCGGCCTGTCGACCTTCCGTGACAAGGATGGGCTCTGGGCCAAGTACAACATTGCGGATGTCGCTTCGATCGAGGGCTATCAGCGCGACCCACGCGGCGTGCTGGATTTCTACAATGTGCGCCGCGCCAATCTCGTGGGCGCAAGACCGAACGCGGCGCACCTCGCCCTTGCGGAGCTGGGCGCGCGCTGGCGGCATGGGGTTGTGACATTGGTGACGCAAAACATCGACAACTTGCATGAGTTGGCGGGTTTCAGGAATGTCATCCACATGCACGGAGAACTCAACAAAATGCGCTGCGGCGATTGCGGCGATGTAAGACTTGCTGACGACGATCTTACGTTGGAACTGGTTTGCTGCGCGTGTGGCAACATCGGAGGCTTGCGCCCACACGTGGTATGGTTCGGGGAAATACCCCTTGAGATGGACACGATTTACGAGGCGTTAGCGCGTGCCGATATGTTCGTCTCCATCGGCACGTCGGGCGCGGTGTATCCAGCCGCTGGCTTCGTGCAAGCTGCGCAAGAGGCGGGCATCAAGACCGTCGAAATCAATCTCGAACCATCCGAAAACGCGGACATGTTCGATATCGCCCATTACGGAAAAGCCAGCGAGGCCGTGCCTGCCTGGGTCGGCGAGATATTGAGGGGCGCCGGTGCAGTCTAGACGCTAGGCGCGGGTCCATTTCCCGTTAAGTTGTTTGCCGGCTGACAAAGGAGCGACGCATGCGTGGATCATATGCAGCACTTGTCGTTGCAGTAACGCTTGCGGCCTGCGCGAGCCCAGATGCGCCTCAAAGCGAACCGCTGCCGCCTCCGCCGGCGATCGCATCGCCGACGACAACCTCGCCTTCAGGGCCTGTCGCTGCGCCCGGTGTAAGCGCTGGCGCGCCGGCGCCGCGGCAAGAGGCAAGCGAACGCGGCGGCGATATCGTCGTGCCGGGTGGGGTGGAGCGCCAGGTGCGCCCGCCGACCGGCGATCCGCGCTCCAATATCGAGCGCATGGAAGACATCCGCGCCTGGGATCAGTGTGTGACCGCCGTGCAGGCCGCCTTCGATAGCGACCCAATGAGCCCGCAACTCGAAATGCCGGAGGACTATTGTGCTCGCTCACTCGGGATGGCGGGTCGGCTGGCGATCCCGGAAAGCCGGCGCGAGCGGCTGCGGCAGTGAGTTCGATGAACGATCCAACAGATGACTTGTGGGACGCTCTTACAGCGTTTGAAGACGAATCTTTCGCTTCGCGCGCCTCGAACCTACGTCATCTGGTTCATTACACAAGTTTCGCAGCGTTAAAGGGAATTGTTGAGAACCGAGAGATCTGGTTTTCAAGCGCTTCAGCGATGAACGACATTGATGAGATTACCCGAGGAAAGACTCTCCTTCAGGAGATGACCGCAGACGGCCAAACCTCTGCACGCATTGATACAGCGAATAAGGAATGGAAATCCCTCGCTCTGGGAGCGAGTTAGCGGCGCTTTCCGGACGCGGCTACTCGACGATTGGATTCACACCTATTTATCGTGCTGGTCGGAATGCGCATTGGACAGTCGATCATACGACGACCTTACAATGTGGCGAGGATATGCTTCCGATGGAAACGGTGTTGCCATTGTTATCAGCGCCCTCTCACTTGGGCTAAGCGACGCCTTCCGAAGTGAGATAGTTGCGTGCCCGGTCTTCTACGAAACGCCCGTCGAGTTTTCACAACGGGCATTTCGGGCATTTGAACTGTTCGACCAAGCTCTAACCCGATATGCCAGTGAAGCATCACTATACCCGGACTTAGTCGTTAATGCGTTTGTGGACCTGTGTTTCTACCTGGCTGTAACGCATAAGCACCCTGGTTTCGCATCGGAGCGCGAATGGAGATTCGCTTGGCGCAGGCACCTTGCTGATCCCGCGGATGGATTCCATGCCTATCTGAAACCCACGCTATCTGATGGCGATTTGATTGAGAGATTCTGCTTTCCAATACGTCCCGACACCCGAGTCTCTCCCGCCGCCCTTTAATTGCAAAACATAGTCACCAGGATCATGGTTGGCCCCTGTCAGGACGGTTTTCTCAAAGCTAGCGCCGTGCGCGCGCTTCTATCGGCAAATGGTTTCACGCAACCCCACGCAATTGTTGAGCAAAGCCCGATACCCTATCGAACCTTGCGCCGCTAATCCGCCCGCCCCAGAATCTCGTCCATCTGTTCGTCGCTCAGACCAAAGTGATGGCCTATTTCGTGGACGAGGACGTGCGAGACAAGCTCAGCCAAAGTGACGTCGCCGCGCTCAATCCATTCGTCCAGGATGGGGCGGCGAAAGAGGAACACGAGTGGGGTCTGCGGCGCGGGGTCCATGATCGAGGTCTGGGTGAGATCGACGCCGTGATAGAGCCCCGAGAGCTCGAACGGGTCCTCGATTTCCATTTCCGCAAGAACCGCTTCGTCGGCGAAATCCTCGATCCGGAAAACGACGTCCCCCGCCAAGCGCCGGAACGCCTCGGGCAGCCCCTCCCAGGCCTCACGGGCAAAGCGTTCGATGTCGTCCAGGCTGGGGGCGTGTGGCACGGGCGCCATCCTACCTCACTTTAAGTTGACGCCTGCGTCATTTTTCTTGAATCAAGGCGCCAATCAAGATAATGGGGCGCGCTGCCAGAATGCGGCCGCTCGCCAAGCGGCCCTGACAATGAACCGGGAGAGATTGATGGCCGATTCCGCCGGCGCCATTCGCCAGATCACCAAGGACGAAGTCTATAACGCCGTCGCGCCAACCGATTTCGGGGCGATGCTCGCAATCGACCGCCACCTCCACCGCTCGACCGCGTTCGACAAGATCATCTCGGCCACCCACGACCATTTCTGGGACCCGCTCGACAAGAAATACATCGACTTCAACGACGACTTCGATCCCGACGCGGTCGACTTCATCCCCGACTGGCTCGTGCCGGCGCTACAGACCGACTATGTGACGAATTATTTCGCCGACAAGCCCGCCGAACGCATCCGCTTCAAGAGCCAAGTCGGCCGCTGGGTGATGAGCTCCATCCTGCATGGCGAGCAGGGCGCTCTGAACCTTTCGGCTTCGCTCTGCCATGTGCTGCGTGATCCCGGCGCGCAGGAATATGCGGCGAACCAAACGCGCGAAGAGGGCCGCCACGTTACCGCGTTCGCTAAGTACGTCATCGCCCGCTGGGGCTCGCCCTTGCCATGCGGCACCGTGCTCGCGGGCCTATTGCAAGAAATTGTGCACGCACCTGAAGTGTACAAGAAGATTATCGGCATGCAGATGCTGGTGGAGGGCCTGGCCATGGGCGCCTTCGCCACCATCTTCAATGAATGGGAAGATCCGTTGGCGAAAAGGCTAACGCAACTCGTCATGACGGACGAAGCCTTCCACCACAAGTTCGGGAAAATCTGGGCCGACCGCACTATTCCCAAGCTTTCGAAGGAGGAACACGAGATCGTCGAGAACTGGGCTGCGCACTGCTTCCAGACGCTCTTGTTCAATCTCGTCGCCCCACACCAGATGACTGTGGCCTACGATCAGTTCGGCCTCGACGCCAACCGCGTCATGGCCGAGTTCCAGGAGATCGCCACTGACGAAGCGCGCCGCGAGCACATGAAGGAAAGCGCCAACATCTTCCGCGTGCTGGTGAAGACGTTGTGGAACGCCGGCATCATCACCGAGCGCACCAAGCCCTTCTACGCAATGTACGTGAACTTCGACGAGTTCGAGGCCGAAGGAACCGAGATGGTGGGCGACGCCATCGCCGAGGACGGCATCCGCTATCTGCAGACCATCAATTTCGGCGTGAACACCGATGCGCTGGTTGAAGTGAAGGCAGCGGCTATCGCGGCTGAGTAGGCGGGCTTATCGCCTCTGGCAACGTGTGCCAATGATCCGTCATGATGCGGATCAGCCTCCCCAAGGATTTGGAGGCCTCGCAAGGCAAGCGTGGTTGTAGCCGGCGGGATGGTGGCGTTCTTTTGCGACTTTGACGGCGACACCATGACCGTGCTGCGCGTGTTGCATTGGGCACGCGACAGAGAGCGCCTCCTGGGCGGCGGGGGATGACCTGAAACGCCGGCTCCTACGTGGCGTCCTTGCCCTGCAGCCGGTTCAACAGGTCTATTGGAATGGGAAATACGATCGTCGATGTGCGGTTGCCCGCGACATCGTGCAGCGCCGCGAAATAACGCAACTGCATCGCATTGGGAGAGGACGCGAGTATTTCACCCGCTTCGACTAACTTGCGGGCCGCCTGCTCCTCGCCTTCGGCGTTGATGATCTTGGCTCGGCGGAAACGCTCAGCCTCGGCCTGCTGGGCGATGGCGCGCACCATGCTCTCGTCGATGTCGACGTGCTTGATTTCGACGTTGGAGACCTTGATGCCCCAAGCGTCGGTCTGGCGGTCGAGGATTTCCTGGATGTCAGCGTTGAGCTTATCTCGCTCGGCGAGCATGTCGTCGAGTTCGTGCTTGCCGAGCACCGAACGCAGCGTGGTTTGCGCTAATTGGCTGGTGGCGGCGGTGTAGTTCTCGACATTGAGGATAGCCTTGTCGGCGTGAACGATGCGATAATAGAGCACGGCGTTGACTTTCACCGACACGTTGTCGCGTGAGATCACGTCCTGACTCGGCACATCGATGACAACAGTGCGCAATTGCACGTTCACGATCTGCTGGACGCCCGGGATTACCAACACGAGGCCGGGTCCCACCACTTTGGAATAACGACCCAACGTGAACAGCACCCCGCGCTCATATTCTCTCAGGATGCGCACGGCGCTAAGAAGAAGCATCGCCGCGACGCCGGCGAGCACCAGTAGCGTGACAAAATTCATGGCCTGACTCCTCGGTCAGCGTCCTCGTCGGATGCGACCCGCAATGTGAGGGAATTTACACCTGTCACGCGCACGAAGCCGCCGGCGGCAAGACCCTCCGGCCCTTCCGCGCTCCAGCGTTCGCTCTGGGCCCAGACGTGGCCGCTCGTGCCAGCCCAATCCAAGACTTCCACTCGCTGACCGAGCAATGTCCCCGCTCCCGTCGCCGGACGCCTGCGGTGGGCGCGCACGGTGACGCCTAGTGCGAGCGCTACGAAGCCGCCCGTCATCGCCGCCGCCAGCACTGTCACCGGCCAAGACATCTGGTACTCCGGAATGTCGGTGTCGATCAGCATCGTGGCGCCAAGCACAAAGGCGACGGCGCCGCCTATCCCGAGGATTCCAAATGCCGGCGTGAAGGCCTCGGCGATCATGAAACCGACGCCAAGAATGATGAGCGCCAGGCCGGCGTAGTTCAAGGGCAATTGATTCAGCGCGTAAAGCCCGAGCACCAGGCACACAGCGCCGATCACGCCTGGCGCCACGAAGCCTGGATTGGCGAATTCAAAAAGCAAACCATAGACGCCGAGCAACATCAGCAGGAGCGCGACATTGGGATTGGCCAGGATGGCCAGCATTTGCGTGATCGAGCTGGGCTCAATGCGTTCGACGCTGGCGCCGGCGATCCGCAGAGCGCGCTCGGCGCCGTCTGTTTCGACCACGCGTCCGTCCAGCTGCGTCAAGAGATCGTCGAGGTCCGTGGCGATGACATCGATCACTCCAAGGCGGAGCGCCTCGTTAGCGGAGATGGCCTCGCCGGCCCGCACCGCGCTTTCAGCCCATTGCGCATTGCGTCCGCGCAATTCCGCCAGACTGCGTATGAAAGCAGCGGCGTCGTTGATCGCCTTGCGCTCGTGTGCGCTCTCCGGCGCCGCATCGCCTTCAGCCTCGTTCTGTTCGGAGTCCGGCGCCGGCGCTGCCTCGCCGCCAAGATCGACTGGCGTCGCCGCTCCAACATTGGTGCCTGGCGCCATCGCCGCGATGTGCGTCGCGTAGAGGATGAAGGCGCCTGCGCTTGCCGCGCGCCCGCCGGAGGGTGAAACGTAGCCGACGACTGGGGCGGGCGAGCGTAGGATCGCCTCGATGATGTCGCGCATGCTGGTTTCGAGGCCGCCTGGCGTATTGATCTCAAGGATCAGAACTTCGGCGTTGCGCTCGACCGCCGCGTCGATCGCGTTTTCGACGTGATGGGTCGCGGGGGGACCGATCACGCTATCAAGCCGCACCACGAGCACGGGCCCTGCCGCCATCGGCTGAGCGAGCGTGCGCGGCGCGGCGAAGATCGCCAAAAACGCGAAAAGCAACAGCCACTTCGGGGCCATGCCTTGCATTGTAGCGCGAAATCGCGCGGCGTCCGAGTATTCGATGGGTTCGCCGACGCTGGCCAAGAAGACGGCCCACTGCGCGGCGGGGCGTGTCTTGGACCAATCGCCACGCGCGGCGCTGGCCGGCGGGGGCGCCTGCGGTTCATACTAGGACGATGCAAGACGAACCCCACACCCGCCCCGAGATCACCGCCGCGCTCGCGCGCGGGGTAAGCCGCGTGCTGGGGGATCATGGCTTGGCCTCGTTGCTCGAAGTGCCGCTTGCGAATGGTCGGCGCGCCGATCTGATGGGGCTTACGGCCAATGGCGAGATCTGGATCGTGGAGACGAAATCTTGTGTGGAGGATTTCGCCGTTGACCAGAAATGGCCGGACTACCGAGACTATTGCGATCGCTTTTACTTCGCGGTTACCGAGGAGTTTCCGCGCGAACTGATTCCGGAGGATGTCGGCCTCATCGTCGCCGACGGCTTCGGCGGGGCCGTCCTGCGCGAGGCGTCGCTAGACCCGCTCGCGGGCGCGCGGCGCAAGGCAATGACGCTGTTGTTCGCGCGTCTGGCGGCGCAGCGCCTGGCCTACATGCCCACTTCGGCCGGCGTTTTGAGTTCCAGCGACAGCGCGTGAAGGCCAGTTTCAAATTCGCCAGCCAGCGCTTCGTAAACGAGACGTTGACGCGCCACACGCGAAAGGCCGTCGAAGACGGGCGACACTAGGCGCAGCTTGTAGTGCGTTTCGCCGCCTGGGCGAGCGCCCGCATGGCCGGTGTGACGCCCCGATTCATCTTCGAGCCGAAAGTCAAGCGGCGAAAACCGTGCCCGAAGTACTTTTTCCATGCGTTCGGCGCGAGAAAGCTGCGTTTTCACGTCTGTCAATTCCTTGTCCGCTTAACCTCTCGCGCCCATACTCGGGCCTCTTATGTCCGACGTGTTCGAATACCGACCGAAGTTCGTCGACATCCGCGTCAAGAAGCCTGACCCGGAAATGCTCGCGCGCGGGGAGAGCGACCGGCATTGCGATCATATAGGGTGTCAGCGCATGGGCAGCCATCGCGCGCCCAAGGGCCGGGACCACGAGAACCAGTACTGGCATTTCTGCGCCGAGCACGCCGCCGACTACAATCGCCGCTGGAACTATTTCGAGGGCATGAGCGATTCCGAGCTGGAGAATTATAGGGCGCGCGAAGAGGTAGGCCACAGGCCCACATGGACGTTCCGCTCCGGCCGTCTCGACCGTTTCTCGGCGGCCACGCGCGGCTTCCGGGCCGGCCGCTCCGGGGATCCGTTCGGGATGTTCGGCCGCGGCGAGGCGGCCACGGGCTCGGCGCGCCCGCGCCGGCGCCTGACGCGGATTCAAGCCAAGGCGCTCGATGCAATGTCACTTGAGGAAAACGCCGACGCCACCCAAATTCGGGCGCGCTACGCCGAACTCGTCAAGCGCTGGCATCCGGACTCAAATGGCGGCGATCGCGGCGCGGAAGCAAACCTCCATCGGGTCCTCAACGCTTATCAGACACTGAAGGCTGGCGGGCTGGTGTAAGGTTGGCCTGATCCGCCAAAACGCCGCTTTCCACGTCATGCTGCGGCGCCGTAAGTTGCCGGCCTAACCGACAGAGACATGAATGACCACCGCCGACGACCTCCTTTCGATGAAGCCCGACAAAAAGGTCTCCCCCCGTGCGTTCGGCGTCGAGAGCGATATGAGCGTGCCAGCCTTCTCGAAGCGGACCGAATATGTGCCCGAGATCGACGACGCCTACCGCTTCGATCCTCAGACGACGTTCGCCATCCTCGCCGGCTTCGCCCACAACCGCCGCGTCATGGTCCAGGGCTATCACGGCACCGGCAAATCCACGCACGTGGAGCAGGTGGCCGCACGGCTCAACTGGCCGCTGATCCGCATCAATCTGGACAGCCATGTCAGCCGCATCGATCTCGTCGGAAAGGACGCGATCGTCCTGAAGGAGGGTAAGCAGGTCACCGAGTTCCGCGAAGGCATGCTGCCGTGGGCGCTGCAGCGGCCGGTGGCGATCTGCTTCGACGAGTACGACGCGGGCAGGCCCGACGTGATGTTCGTGATCCAGCGCGTGCTGGAAGCGTCGGGCAAGCTGACGCTGCTCGATCAGAATCGGGTCATCACCGCAAATCCGTATTTCAGATTATTCTCGACCACGAACACAATTGGGCTGGGAGATACGACGGGGCTGTATCACGGCACTCAGCAGATCAACCAGGCGCAGATGGACCGCTGGTCGATCGTGACCGTGCTCAATTATCTCGAGCACGACGTCGAAGCCGAGATCGTGACGGCGAAGGCGCCCAGCTACAACACGCCCGAAGGCAAACGCACGATCATGGCGATGGTGCGTGTGGCCGACATGACGCGCAATGCGTTCATGAACGGCGATATCTCAACCGTGATGAGCCCGCGCACCGTCATCACGTGGGCGCAGAATGCCGAAATCTTCGGCGATGTCGGGGTGGCGTTCCGCATGACGTTCCTAAACAAGTGCGACGAACTGGAGCGCCCGACCGTGGCGGAGTTTTACCAGCGCGCGTTCGGCGCTGATTTGCCGGAAGCGGCGACGCGGGTGAAGGTGGCTTGAGTGTAGGCGTCCGGTTGTGGTCCGAAGCGCAGCTACTTCATGAAGCCGATGTAGGCGATCAGCCCCTCGATGCTGTCGGGAAGGACGCCTTGAGCTTCCAAACATCCCAAATGTTGCTTGCCTTTGCGCTCTCGATTGGTTCGGACCGAAAGCAGATGCTGCGCTGTGGCCATCAACCAACCTCGCAGCATTTCCGGCCCTTCGGCAAATCTCTCGCGCCGCTCAACAATGACACGGTTTCCCCGGAGCCCGAGCGTCACTCTGTCGCCTGTTCCCGTGAGAGCCAACGTGTGGCCTTTTGCGTGCAGGCGATAAGCGGCGGGTTTTTCTTGACCCCACCCGGCCAATCGATGTTGCGGGCCGTTGGAACCCACTTCGAGATTCTCAAGTCTCCGCCAGATTGATGCCGTCGCCCCGAGATTAGGCTGCCCGAGTCAAGCCCCAGCGGCCAATTCGCTTGCGCTTCCTCTCCCGCATGTTAACCCTTGCCGGGCGGTAAGACACTGGTGGGGGACCAGCATGTTGTTCTTGCGCTTTTTTTGGTTCCTGTTGTGGCCGCTGCGGCTGCCCTTTGTGCTGGCGCGGCGCCTATTTCGAGTGGCCCGGAGCAATCGCGCCGGCGAAGCCGCCGTGGCTGGCGCCGGAGGGGCCGTCGCGTCCCGCGCCGAGGAAGAGGATCTGCGCTACAGCGGCCTTTTCCAGGTGCTGCAGGTCGAAAAAAGCGACGAGCCGCGCATTGATGAGCCCGGCATTACGGCAGACGAGCAGATCAAAATATCCGACGTCATGGCGGCGAAGGCGAAGCAATATTACGCCTTCCGCCCCCCGCTGTTTCCAGGTTTTCGCAGACGCGGAGAGGGGCCTGCTGCGCAAAAGGCACAGGCCGAGCGCTCGCTCGGCAGCGACTTCTACGAGGAAATCGAGAACGGTCTGATCGAGCAAATCACCAGTATCGACAACGCGGGCGAGGAAGATCAATTCATTCGGGTTTTGCGGAAGGGGCGCTGCGTCGCCAACGCCAATGCGCGCATTCTATTCTGTGAGCTGGCGCCGCTTGTGCTGTTTCTCGCGCTCGGCGCGCAAGCCGCGCTCATGTTGACCGACCCGCTGCAGATTATGCATGCGCCGGCGAATGTGGGCGATATCGAAGCTTATTTGCGCGAAGGCGCGGCAGGCCTCATTTCGGCAGGCGTAGCACTGGGTATAGGCGTGCTTGTCGTCGCCTTCGTGTACCGGTTTTCCTACACCCACATCCAACGCCAGAACGCCCAGGATCTGAACGCCTTCATCCAGGTGGAATTCTCGCGGCTCAACGATTCGTTCCGTGTGGCGCACAGGGAGTGCCTGCGCGCGGAGACGCGCATCGACAACGCCCAGCACGAAAAGGTCGGGCCGATCGCGTCGGGCTGGGCGCTGGCCTATCATTGGATCGGCGTGCGCCAGTTGCTGGAGGAACTGGCGATCCGCAACAACATGTTCCAGGTGCGCCGCAACACCGCGCTCTATGTCGTGCTTGGCGTCATGCTTTGCCTCATGTTGGGCGCCGCGATGAGCGCGCTTATCGCCTTCGGCGCGGGGTTCTTGCCCGTCTCCATCGCTCCGTGGGTTGTCGCGCTTCACTTAGCTGGCATGACGCTTGGCTTCGTGCTGATCGCCTATGGCGTGATGATGCTACGACCGTTCTCAATCTTCGCTTCGCGGCTCAAGCCGGACGAATGGAACCGCTTTGATACGCTGGCGATCGGCAAGGCCATTGCCGAACAGGTCTCCAACGACAAGCTCCAAATCGTCATCCAACGCGACACTCGCCGCTAAGAGCCTACGCCCTCGTCACTGGCCAGTGTTGGCGCGGCTGGCCGTGAGCGCTATGTCATCGCTGTGACCATGAAAGAAACCCCAACCGAGACCTTCAAGCGCGCGTTGGCGCAATCGACGCGCGCGCTTGCGGGCGCCGAGGACGAACTGGAGGTGGCTTTTGGAGCGGAAGGGCCGAAGCTGACGTCTGGGAAGATCGTGCTGCCCCATCCCCCACGCGTCCTCTCCGACCCCGAGGCAGGGCGCATTCGCGGGCAGGCGGACGCCCTGGCATTGCGCTTGGCGCACCACGACGAAGGCGAGCATGCGCGCCTGCGTCCCCAAGGCGCCGACGCGCGTGCGGTGTTCGACGCGGTCGAGGACATGCGCGTCCAATCCCTGGGCGCGAACGCCATGAAGGGTGTCGCCAACAATCTAGCAGCCGCGCTCACAGACGCGCTGGAGCGCAAAGGCGCCTCGCGGATGCACGCGCGCGCGGTCGCCCCACTCGCGGACGCGGTGGCGCTCGTCGTGCGCGAACGGCTCACGGGCGCGGCCCCGCCTGCGAACGCCAAGGCGCTGGTGGAGGCGTGGCGCGCCGATATTGAGCGCGATGCAGGCGCGGCGCTCGACAAACTCTCAGCCGTGGCTGGCGATCAGCGCGCCTTCGCGCTCACGATGCGCGACGTGCTCAAAGGGCTGGGGATCGGGGATGAATACGGCGCTGAAAACAAGGACGAGACGACCCAAGGCGGCGAAGACCAGCCCCCGCCGCCGCAAGCGGATTCCGCCGACGGTCAGGATGAAGAAGAACAGGAGATCCCCGCCGATCTCGAAATGGTGGAAAGCGATGTCGATCTCGACGCCGACCGTTCGGTGTCGGTCGATACCGATGCCGAGGCGGACGACACAGACGAATCCGAGGACGATGAACCAGGTGAAAAACCGATCCGTCCAAAGCACCGCAACGAACCCGACGACCCCAATGCCGGCTACAAGGTTTTCACCCGCGCGCACGATGAAGAAATCGCGGCCGAGGATCTGTGCGATGTCGAGGAATTATCGCGCCTTCGCGCCTATCTGGATCAACAGTTGAAGCCGCTGCAAAGTGTGGTGGGGCGCCTTGCACACCGCTTGCAGCGTCGCCTGCTAGCCAAGCAAAACCGCGCCTGGACCTTTGATTTGGAGGAGGGCGTTCTCGATACTGCACGCCTGACGCGCGTGATCATCGATCCGATGGCGGCGCTTTCGTTCAAGCAGGAAGAGGACATGCCCTTCAAGGATACTGTCGTCACGCTGCTTTTGGACAATTCCGGCTCGATGCGCGGGCGCCCGATCATGGTCGCCGCGCTATGCGCCGACATCCTTGCGCGTACGCTGGAGCGGTGCGGGGTAAAGGTGGAGATTGTCGGGTTTACGACGCGCGCTTGGAAAGGAGGGCGCGCGAAGGAAGATTGGCTTGGCGCCGGTCGGCCCCCGCAACCGGGCCGGCTCAACGATCTGCGCCACGTCATTTACAAGGCGGCCGATGCGCCCTGGCGGCGGGCGCGCAAGAATCTAGGGTTGATGATGCGCGAGGGGTTGTTGAAGGAGAATATCGACGGGGAGGCGTTGCTTTGGGCGCATGACCGCTTGCTCGGCCGCCCCGAACAGCGGCGCATACTCATGGCGATATCCGATGGGGCGCCCGTGGATGATTCCACGCTGTCGGCGAACCCCGGCAATTATCTTGAGCGGCATTTGCGCGCTGTCATTCAGTGGATTGAGACCCGTTCGCCCGTCGAACTCATCGCTATCGGCATCGGTCACGACGTGACGCGCTATTATCGCCGCGCTGTCACCATCACCGACGCCGAGCAGTTGGGGGGCGTCATGATCGAGAAACTGGCTGAACTCTTTGATGAGCCCGGGCCGATCGATGTGCGGCCGATGCGTGGTTCGGTGAGGCGCGGGCGGGCGGCGGCATGATGCGGGCGCTAAAGCAACGGACTTTAAATTCGCCTCATTTCGATGGCGGGCGCAGAGCGAATTTAAAGTCCAAAGTTGCTTCAGAAACTTCTGAAGCTAAAGCGACTTTGGACCTCAAATGCGACACTGAGCCCGATCCAAGCCGCGAGTCGCACTTGAGGTCGGCCGCTTTAGTTGTTTCTTATGCGCTGGCGCTCGCGGCCTGCGCGCCAACCGCGGCCATCGGCCCGGAAGGCGAGCAATGGAGCGCGCTCGACATCTCGGCGACGGAGATATCATTTGGGGCCGATGGCGTCGGAAGCCTGCAGTACCGCGGCGGGCTCGCCCTTGCCCCGCGCGGCGACAATTCAAACCATGAGTTTGGCGGACTATCTGGTCTTGAAATCCTCGAAGAGAATCGTCTGCTTGCCGTGTCGGACTTTGGCGACTGGCTCGAGGCGCGTCTTGTGTTGAGCGAGGCCGGCGATCTGGTCGGCGTCACTGACGTGCGTATCGCAGCGATGCGAGATGAAGGGGGAGCGGTTTTCGCGTCAAAGGAAGCAGCCGATGCGGAGGGTTTGGCGCAACTGCCTGACGGGCGTTTCGCAGTGAGTTTCGAGCAGACCCAAACAATCCGCATCTACGATCTCAATCGCGACGGTCCTTTTGGCGCGCCGCGCGCGGGGCCGGCTTTGCTCGGAGCGGCGGGGTTGCGGCCGAATTCTGGGCTTGAAGCGATGGTGTCGACGACGGATGGGACGCTGCTTGTCGGCGCCGAGGGCGGAGAAGAAGAAACGACCGCGCTCTGGCTGGCTCGCCTCGACGCGCGCGATGGGGCGCCCGAGATCGCGCGTTATCCATTAGAGCCCGGCTATTCGCTCACCAGCCTCGATCGCCTGCCCAACGGGGATTTCGTTGCGCTCGAGCGATTTTATGCGCCGGTGATCGGCGCGCGCGCGCGGATCACGCGGTTTTCGGCGGAGGAACTGGAATCCGCGAACGGCGGGATCATCGAGGTCGAGGAATTAGCGCACCTCGCCCCGCCTCGGCCGATGGACAATTTCGAAGGACTCTCGGTTGCACGCGCGCCAGATGGCGGCGTGCGGCTTTACATCTTGTCGGATGACAATTTCAGCGACCGCCAGCGCACGCTGCTGTTGGCGTTCGATATTGCGGAAGCGCGCAGCGACTAGCGCCCGGATTTGAAGTTTTGGTGACTATATACGAGTGTGACCGCCATCGAGCTAAGGCACGTCACGATATAGTCCGCGCCTCTCGCGATCCGGCAGCACGTGCATGAACCAGTAGAATATCTTCGACCAACCGCTTGTCTCGAAAACGAGAAAGGCGCCCCACGTATATGGCTTGGTGCCGCGATAGCGATCGCGCCAGTGCATAATAGGGATGAAGCAAAGCCAGAAGATGAGCGGCGCGAGGGTGGTGCGTGCCGTGGTATTGGCGCTTGAACAGGCTCCAGAAGCCTTCAAGGCCGTTGGTGTGGCAGTCGCCGTCAACGTATCGAAAAACGTTGCCGACAATCGCTGCACTGGGTTTTCAACATGCCGCCAATGTATCAGGCGAAGCAGAGTGGGTCGAGCACGTATATAATTACCGAAGTTTTCAATCCGCCGCACTAAGCAGCCGGCGCCTCGGCCAATTTCTTCTTCAGGTCGCGGCGGATCTTCGCCGCGCGCGCGGAGAGTTCGTCCTCGCTCGCCTTCAGCAAGAAAGCGTCGAGACCGCCGCGATGGTCCACCGAGCGCAGCGCGGCTGCGGTCACGCGCAACTTGTAACCCCGGCCGAGCGCGTCGCTGTTCAGCGTGACGTCCACGAGGTTGGGCTGGAACTCACGCTTGGTCTTGATATTGGAGTGGCTGACCTTGTGGCCGATCTGGCGGTTGACGCCGGTCAGCTCGCAACGGCGGGACATGGGGTGCGCTCGCAAAACGTGGGAAATTTGAAGCGCGGACGCTTACGCGAAGGGGCGGGGGGGGTCAAGCCGGGCGTGGGGTGAGGGGCCAGAATCAGCTCCTTCCTTGAAACAGCCCGATTTGGTTCATGTCTTGGTCAGCGAAGGGCCGGTAAAGGGGTTCCAAAAGGCGACGCGTACTGGGAGAACTTGCCCCGATGAGAATTCTCGCTGCCGCACTGGGTTTAGGCTTGGCCGCTCTGATCGGCCCTGCAGCCGCCCAGGCGCCGACCGCGGACCGGTCGTTCGAGGCGACCTACACCGTGATCGCGCGCGGGGTCGAGGCCGGCGACTTCCGTTTCGTGTTCCGCCAAGCTGGGGCGGCATACGAAGCTTCCGCAACGCGTGAAATGAAGGGTTGGGTTGGGGCGCTGCTCAACCGCAGCCAGGACTACGACTATTCGGTGCGCGGGACGGTCGCTGCGAACGGCGTGCTGCGCCCCAGCCAGTATCAGCACCAGGGCGGTCGCCGGCGCGAGGATCGCCCCAACGGGCGTT